>Ga0209320_10000686_pt1 | contig 17498 bp, 16 predicted proteins | sample Rifsed13ft4_FD_184008 | JGI IMG/M metagenome (GOLD analysis project Ga0209320, IMG submission 184008) | Soil microbial communities from Rifle, Colorado, USA - sediment 13ft 4 (version 2) | ecosystem: Environmental > Terrestrial > Deep subsurface > Rock core/Sediment | place: Rifle, Colorado... | reverse complement strand
TCGCGCAACTGCGGCTCGGTTTTTTCCCAGCGATCGAGCGCCGATTGCAGCGTCGGTGCGATGGCGCTCGCGTGCGCGGCACGCGAGAGCTCTCGATTGACGACGAGCAAGCGGCCGTCCCGACCGGACTTCAAGGAAGCGAGTTTCACGTCGCTCGCGAGCATACTAAAATCGGCGCGGCGCGACACGAAGTCGCGCTCCCCTGCACCGTGTCGGCGCAGCCGCTCGCGCATGGAGACGCGATCCCGTTCACGATCGACGTTCCCGAGAGCTCCGCGCCTCCACAGGGGACGCCGCGATTCTTGTAGGAGCGAGCTTCGCTCGCGATCTCGCGGCCGGAGGCCGCTCCTACAGGGGCCGCTAGCGCATCTTGATGCCGCCGCCGGGCGGCGCGCTGCCGGGAACGATGATCGAGGACGCGGCTTCGCGCCGCAATTCCTCGAGCCGCTTCATCGTGTTCGTGAGCGCCTGTTCCGCGTGGGCGCCGAAGTTCTGCACGGCTTCCTCGAGGGACTTGGCGGCGACTTCGAAGCTCAACGGCAAGGCGCCTGCCGGCGTCAGCACTTGCGTTTGTCCCACATACAAGATCGGGCGGCTCGGATCGGGATTGCCGTTCCGATCGACGGGCGTCAAGCGTTGCAGCGTGCCGACCCTGCGATCCGTGAACGTTTCCTCGCGATACAGCGCCGTGCTGTCCATGCCGATGTCCTGTTCGGCGCGTTCGTCTGCCATGCGTCTCCTCGAAGCCGTGTCATATTTTTGTCTGTTGAATAGGCTAGCATTAAACACTTCTCGATGCGGTAACGGCAATGACGTCCTCGAGCTCCGAGACCTTTCGCAGCCTCCTGAGGCGCCGGCTCAGCCGGCGCACGTTGCTTCGCGGTAGCGCGAGCGTCTTGGCGTGCTCGACGCTGCCCGCGAGCGTTTGGCCGCAGACCAAGGGCGCCCCTTTCGGTTTTGCGCGCGTTACGGCGTCACGCGAGGATCGCGTCATCGTGCCCGAGGGGTACTTAAGCGACGTAGTGATCCGCTGGGGCGACGCCCTCACGGCCGGCGGCGAATCGCTCGACGCGCGCCGCGTGGCTGCCGGCGGATTGCTCGAACGCGGCGCCGCAGCGGCACAGGCACGGCAGTTCGGCTTCAACTGCGACGGAATCGGCCTCTTTGCGCTTGCGGATTCGCGTTGGCTCATGTGCGTGAATCACGAGTTCCCCATCCCTGATCTCATGTTCCCGGGGTGGGCGGAGGCGCGGCGCAACCGCACACGTCACGAGCTCGTCCGTGCCCGTCCCGGGACGGTCGCCTACATGCAGGCATCGGTCGGTGTGAGCGTCGTCGAGCTCGAATACGACGGCGCTTGGGGCTTCAGGCGCGACTCGCGCTTCAATCGCCGCATCACCGCCACCACGGCGATGCAATTCGCGGGGCCCGCAGAGAATCATGCGCTGCTCGCGGGCGTGGACGCCGACGGGCCGGGCCGCGTCTTGGGCACGCTGTGCAACTGCGCGGGCGGGACCACGCCCTGGGGGACCTATTTGACGGCCGAAGAGAACACCGACGATTTCTTCGGCAATTTGGAGCAAGCCGAGCTTCCGTCCGGTCTTGCGCGCGCCTACGAGCGGTTCGGAGCGCGCGCGCGCGAGAGCATTTACCGATGGGAATTCGCCGACGCGCGCTTCGACGTCGCACGCACGCCGCACGAACCGCTCAAGTTCGGCTGGATCGTCGAGATCGATCCCCACGATGCGACTCAGCCGATCAAGAAGCGGACCGCGCTCGGCCGGTTCAAGCACGAAGCCGCAACGACCGTTCTGACCGCGGATGGGCGCGTCGCGGTGTACATGGGCGACGACCAGGTGTTCGAGTATTTCTACAAGTTCGTGACCGCGGGCCGATTCGATCCGGCACGTCCGGAACGCAATCGGGACCTGCTCGACACCGGCACACTGTACGCGGCCAAGCTCAACGAGGACGGCTCGGGCGAGTGGTTGCCGCTCGTCTGGAACGAGCATCCCGAGCTCACGCCGGCGCGCGGTTTCCATTCTCAAGGCGATGTCGTCGTGTATTGCCGGGAAGCCGCGGATCGCGTCGGCGCGACGCCCCTCGACCGGCCCGAGGACGTGGCCGTGAGGCCCGTCGACGGACGCGTCTACCTGTCCTGCACGGAAAACACCGAGCGCGGCGAAGGCGACGCGGCCCCGTCGGTCGGCGCCCACACGCCCGGCAGCGACGCCGCGAATCCGCGCGCACCGAACCCGAGCGGCCACATTCTCGAGCTCATCGAGGACGCCGGCGACGCCGGCGCCATGCGCTTTCGCTGGGAGGTCTTCATGCTCGCCGGCGATCCGCGTGCCGGCGGCCTGCTCGCGGCTTTACCGCGCACGGGAGACTTGCCGCTTGCGGCCGACGTCACGTACTTCGCGGGGTTTGCCGATCCGGGTAAGCTCAGCGCGTTCGCGAATCCCGATAATTTGGGCTTCGACGGCGACGGCAATCTTTGGATAGTGACCGATGGCACGCAACCCGGCGACAACAACAACGGTTGCTTCGTATGCCCGACGCAAGGCGAGTGGCGCGGTGCGGTGCGCCAGTTCATGAGCGGGCCCGTCGGCGCCGAGGTCTGCGGCTGCACATTCACGCCGGACGACCGCACGTTATTCTTGACCGTACAGCATCCGGGCGAAGGCGGCTCGGTCGAGGAACCGCGCAGTCACTGGCCCGACGGCGGCGACGCCGCACCGCGCTCGAGCCTCATCGCGATTCATCCCGAGGACGCGGCACGCAAAGTCGGCGAGTAAATTGCGTAAGCTCCTGGTATTTCAACATGTGCCGTTCGAGCCGCTCGGCGTGCTCGATCGGATGTTCAAGGATGCCGGCTTCCGCATTCGTTACGTTAATTTTCACAGGGACGGCTATGCACAGGTACCGGTCGGGCGCTACCACGGTCTCGTGGTGCTGGGCGGGCCGATGGCCGCCGACGAGACGGATCGCTTCTCGCACCTCGCTTACGAGCAGGAGGGGATTCGCCGCGCGATCGAGACGAGCATGCCCGTGCTCGGCGTTTGCCTCGGCGCGCAGCTCATGGCGGCGAGCATGGGCGGCCGTATTTTGCGCGGGCGCGCCGTCGAGTTCGGCTGGACGGAGGTCACGCCGACGCCGCATGGCAAGGAGGATCTCTTGTTTCGCCACTTCGAGGGCGGCGAGCCGATCTTCCAATGGCATAGAGACACGTTCACGCTGCCACACGGTGCCGTGCACCTTGCAAGCTCGGCGGTCTGCGAGCACCAAGCGTTTCGCGTCGGCGACCTTGCGTACGGTTTGCAGTTTCATCTAGAAGCGGATCAACCCCTGATCCGGCGTTGGCTCGATCGCAGAACCGACGTGCGGGGCGTCGACGAGATCCCGCCGGAGCTCGATTCCGCTGCGGCGCTCGAGGCGACCCAGCGTCACATGCCGCGGTCGAGCCGCCTCGCCCAAGCGCTGTTCGGCGAGTTCATCGCTCGATTCTTCGGCGTGCGCCGCCGCCGCGCCCATCCGTCGCGTTGAGACTGCTCAGCCGACGAAAACGATTTCGAGGTCGTCGCCGAGATCGCGAAGCGCCTGTCGCGCCTCTCGGCAGTTGTCGCCCGAGGCCACGTAAGGCACGCGCCATCGACTCGTCGTCGCATCGAGCGAGGGCGTGCCGCGCAAGGAAACTCGGCAGCTCGTCGTCGTCTCGACGGAACGAATCATGCCGGTGACGACGCTCGCAGTTGGCCGAGATTCGGCCTGCGAAGGAAGGCGATGCCGAGCTCGGCGCCGCGCCCGCTCAATTCCCTCGCCGCCGCCTCGCACTCCGTTCCCGACGCAACGTAGGCGATGTAGCGGGTGTCGATGAGCGGATCGGTGCGTACTTCTCCGACGAGCTCGATCGCGCAATCGAATACGGCCGCGGCGGCTAAGGCTCCAAGGACGCGTAGCACGGCACCCTCCGAATCATGGTCGTCACCGTGCTAGCTTTTTACCTGCCTCGGACGTCGCGTGCAATGTCTCGTTCGAATCCGGCGTGCGCCGCCGGGACGCTCATCCGTCGCGTTGACGGAAGGCTGACTTCGCAGCCACACTGCAAAATCATCAACCGACGCGGGAGCATCACACATGCTTGTCACAACCACCCCCAATGTCGACGGTAAGCGCATCACGAGGTACTTGGGCGTCGTAGCAGGCGAAGCCATCCTCGGAGCCAATCTCTTCAAGGACTTGTTGAGCGGATGACGAATCACAATGTAACGGGCGGCGGGGGCACAAAGCTGCACGTCGTCGAGGCGGGGAACCCGAGCGGTCGCCCCATTCTATTCATCCATGGCTTTTCGCAATGTTGGCTCAGTTGGAGTCGGCAGCTGCGGTCGGATTTGGCGGATAGCCATCGACTCGTCGCGATGGACATGCGGGGACATGGTCTCTCGGACAAGCCTCGCGACGGCTACGCTGACTCGAGATTGTGGGCTGATGACGTCAACGCGACCATAAAGACTCTGAGTCTCGATCGTCCCATCCTCTGTGGCTGGTCATACGGGCCGCTCGTCATTCTCGACTACCTCCGGCATTACGGCGAGGATGCCGTCAGCGGTATTCACTTTGTGGGTGGCGTGACGAAGCTTGGCAGTGCCGAGGCGATGGCAGCCCTGACCCCTGAGTTTCTCGACCTGGTCCCGGGCTTCTTCGCCTCGGACGTGGAAGCAAGCGTACGCAGCTTGCAGGAGCTCTTGCGGTTGTGTTTCGTGCAACAGCCGTCGGCCGAAGATCAGTACGTGATGCTGGGATACAACCTGTCCGTTCCACCCTATGTTCGTCAGGCGCTATTTGCTCGTTCGTTCGACAACGACGATCTCCTGCCGAAAATCCGCAAGCCTGTGTTGATTACGCATGGCGCCGATGACGCCGTCGTCAAACCGGCCGTCGTCGACCAGCACAAGGCGAGTATGCCGCATGCGGAGATTCACTTGATGGCGAATATGGGGCATGCACCCTGTTGGGAGGACGCGGCGAGCTTCAACGTGCGGCTGCGGACCTTCTCCGAGAGTTTGTAGCCACTGAACGCAAGGGGGAAGCCCCCAGATGCCAGATCGACTCCGTTCGTTGGTGTATGTCATGCCAATTGGGTTGGCGATGGCTTCTTCGAGTGTCCTTGCCGATTCGTTTCGGTGTGGCACTTACTTGATCCGTGAAGGCATGCCGGCGCCTGAAGTCATGGAAAAATGCGGCGCGCCGACCTCAAGGGAGGTCGTCGAAGAGCCGGTTATGGCGCGGCGAGCGAACGGCTCGGCGTTTCAGGTGGGAGTGACTACGATCGAGTACTGGACTTACAACCTCGGTGCGAGAGTTTTCCCGGCACGCCTGACAATAGAAGAAGGCGTCGCGACGAAGATTGAGTTGCTGCACCGAAATTAGCTAGCCGACCCGCCGAACGATGTGAGTGACGACGGTTGCCGCCGTGCCGCCGATGTTCTGCACGAGCGCGACCTCGGCGTTCTTGACCTGATTCGGGCCGGCTTGGCCGCTAAGCTGCAGGAACGCCTCGACGAGCTGATAAACACCGGTGGCGCCGACCGGGTGACCGCGGGCTTTGAGACCGCCCATCGTCGACAGCGGCAGGTCGCCGTCGAGCGCGATGCGGCGTTCCTTGCCTAGCTCGAGCGCGGTGCCGCGCGCGACGAAGCCCGCCGATTCGAGGCAGAGCGCGGTCATGATCGTGTAGGCATCGTGCAGCTCGAGGAAGTCTATGTCGGCATGCGTGATGCGAGCCTGCAAAAGCACTTTCTGGGTCGCCGTTTCGACGGCCTGCAAGTGCAGAATGTCCGGCCGGCGCACCAGCGCAAGCGGGGCCGTCGCCGCGGAAGATGCCGCAATGACGACGCGCGCGCGTCCGGCGCCGAGCAATCCCGCGGCGACGTCGGCCGACGCGAGCACGATTGCCGCTGCGCCGTTGCACACGGGCGAGACGTCGTACAACCGCACGGGATCGACGACGATGCGCGATTGCAGGTAGTCGTCGACGCCGATCTCCTTGTGAAACACCGCATTCGGATTCGTGAGCGCGTTGCGATGCGCATTGATCGAGAACGGCGCGAAATCTTCGGGTCGCGCTGCGTGTTTCTCCATATAGGCGCGCATGAGCTTGGCGTTGAGCGACAAGAACGATTCGCCCTTGCTGCTCTCGAGCTCCCAGTCGGCGGCCGTCGCGAGCGCGCGCGTGATGGCGTCGCGTCCGACGTGCGTCATACGTTCCAAGCCGCACGCGATGACGACGTCGTGCACGCCGGCCGCGACGCTCAAGTACGCCATCCGCGCCGCGGCCGCACCCGAGGCGCAAGCCGCTTCGACATTGACGGCTTCTATGCCCGCAAGCCCGGCGTAGTCCGCGACGAGCCCGCCGATTTGCGATTGAGAATCGAGAATGCCGCCGGTCATGTTGCCGGCGAACAAGGCGCCGACCCGGGACGAAGGGACAGAGCTCTCTGCAAGCGCTTCGCGCACGGCCGTCGTCGCCAACTCGCGTGCGTGAACTGTCGAATCTCGGCTGACGGGCGTCTGGCTTACGCCGACGATGTAAACATCTCTCACGCGACCTTCCCACGGACAAAACGCGAGGCGGCCCGGGGCCGCCTCGGTTGCGCATGATAACCTAAGCCAATGAGCCTCACGGCCAAAATCCTCGTCGCGATGGCCGCCGGTATCGTCGTCGGCGGAATTCTCAACATTTTCTCGGCTGACCTTCAACCCGTGAGCGACGTGCTCGTCGAGGACGTGCTCTATGCGGTCGGCCGGATCTTCCTCGCGCTGCTGCAAATGATGGTCGTGCCGCTCGTCTTGGTATCGCTCGTTTGCGGTGTGGCCACGCTTGGCGACGTGCGTGCGCTTGGCCGACTCGGCGCGAAGATCGTCGGGTTATACCTGGTGACCACCTGTACCGCCGTCGTCCTGTCATTGCTCGTCGCGACGTCGATTTCGCCGGGCGACGGATTCGAGCTCGCGGGCGGCGCAGAGTACGAGGCCCGTCCGGCGCCCCGGCTTGCCGACGTAATCATCAATATGTTTCCCGCCAACCCGGTCCGCGCCCTTGCCGACGGCGAGATGCTGCAAATCATCGTGTTCGCGTTGCTGATCGGCGTGGCGATGACGCTTGCCGGCGACCGCGGCCGGCGAATCGCGCGCGCCTTCGAGGATCTCAACGAGGTCATCATGCACCTCGTGTTGATAGTCATCCGTGTCGCGCCGATCGGCGTGTTCGCGCTCGTGGCGCGAACATTCGCAACGCAAGGATTCGATGTGTTTGTGCCGCTTGGGTGGTATGTCTTGGCAGTCATCGGCGCATTGCTGTTGCACGTGCTGCTCACGTATACGACGCTGCTCAGGCTTGCAGGTTTGAGCGTTGCTAGTTTTTTCGCCAAGATGCGTGTCGTGGCCGCTTTCGCGTTCAGCACGGCGTCGAGCAGCGCGACGATTCCGCTCACGCTCGAGACGTTGGAAAAGCGCATGGGCGTGCGTAATTCCGTGGCTGCATTCACGGTGCCTCTCGGCGCCACCATCAACATGGATGGAACCGCGATCATGCAAGGCGCCGCGACCGTGTTCGTCGCCAACGTCTATGGCGTCGATTTGGCGATGACGGATTACCTCATGGTGGTCCTGACGGCCACGTTGGCGTCGATTGCCACGGCCGCCGTGCCCGGCGCCGGCCTCATCATGCTCGCGATGGTCCTTGCGCAGGTCGGGCTTCCGATCGAAGGCATCGGGCTCATCGTCGGTATCGACCGACTACTCGACATGCTGCGCACCGCCGTCAACGTCAACGGTGATGCCGCGTGCACGTGCGTCGTGGCACGCAGCGAAGGGGCGCTCGACCTCGGCGTCTACAACGATCCGCAAGCCGAGCTCGAACCGCCGCGTCCTCGACACGCGCGATCCGAGCGCCGTATCTCGGAGCTCGAGACATGAGCGCCCCCGCGATCTTGCTGCTGGGCTTCGGCAACATGGGTCAGGCGCTCGTCAACGGCTGGCTTGCGCCCGCGTATGGGGCGCGAACGATCACGGTGGTCGATCCTCACCCGGCGGCGCAAGCCGCGGCGCGCGAGCGGGGCTTACGTGTGTCGACTGGCGAGAGCGCAGGGGAGGCGGACGTCGTCGTCGTCGCCGTGAAGCCGGCGCAGCTCAGAGAGGCTCTGCGCGCGATCCCTCCGGGCGTGCGGTCCCGGGCCGTGTTTGTATCCATCGTCGCCGGCAAGACGACGGCCGAGCTCGCGAAATCGCTCGGCGACGATGCGGCCGTTGTGCGCGCGATGCCGAACACGCCCGCCGCGATCGGTCAAGGGGTAACGGCGTTGTTTGCGCGCGCAAACGTGTCGGACGTCCAAAGGCGTATCTCAGGCGATCTCATGGCGGCCGTCGGCCGCGTCGAATGGATCGAAGACGAAGCGCTCATGGACGTCGTCACAGCGCTATCGGGCAGCGGCCCCGCGTACGTTTTCCTCTTGATCGAGTGCCTGACGGAGGCGGGGCGGGAGCTCGGCTTGAGCCCGGATCTCGCCGCGCGGCTGGCGACGGAGACGGTCGCGGGCGCCGGCGCTTACGCGCGCCACTCCGGGCAGCCCGCCGACGAGCTGCGCCGCCGCGTGACGAGTCCCAAAGGCACCACGCAGGCGGCCCTCGAAGTGTTGCAATCGGAACATGGGTTGGAGCAATTGATTCGGCGCGCAGTGCGAGCCGCGGCGAAGCGCAGCCGCGAGCTCTCGCGCGAGTGACTGTGGCAGGGGAGGCGAGGCCGATGCCAGGATATTACTTCGATGAGTTCAAGGTCGGCCAGGTCTTCAAGCACGCCATTCGGCGTACGGTCACGGAGACCGACAACATCCTTTTCAGCACGCTGACGCACAATCCGGCGCCCCTGCACCTCGACAAGGAATACATGCGCAACGAGTCGGAGTTCGGCGAGCCCCTCGTCAACAGTTTTTTCACGATCGGCCTCATCGTCGGCATCTCGATCAACGACATCACGCTCGGAACGACAGTAGCGAACCTCGGCCTCGAGGAAGCGCGCTTTCCGAGTCCGTTGTTCGTCGGCGATACGGTGCACGTCGAGACCGAGGTCGTGGCGCTCCGTCCGAGCCGTTCGCGGCCGAACAACGGCATCCTCACGCTCGAGCATCGCGGTTTCAATCAGCGCGACGTGCTGATCGCGAGCTGCCGGCGCAACGTCTTGATGCTGCGCAAAACCGCCCCGTAGGCGGCGTCGGCGCTCGGTTTACGGCGGAAACGTGAGCTGCGGCACGGCGGATAAGCCAGCTGCCGGCTAGGCTTCCATCGCGACCCACTACGTTGGGCGCAAGGGGAGCTCGGCCGGATGTGCCACAGACAGAGTGGATTCTCTATTCTCGAGCTCATGCTCGTGGTCGCTCTCGTCGCCGTGGTGGGGGCGATCGCCGTGCCGGCATATCAAGGTGTCGTCGATCGGACGAACGCATCGCGAGCGGTTGCTGACATCGGCGCCTTGAGCCTGCAACTGTACCGCTGGCAGACCAACACCGGTGCGTTTCCCCCGGACCTCGCCGCGGCCGCGCTCGACGGAAGGCTCGATCCGTGGGGCCGGCCATACGTCTACCTCGAGTTGTCGGGCGCGCGGCGAGGTGACGTGAGGCGCGACAAGAATCTCGTGCCTATCAATACGGATTTCGATTTATACAGCGTCGGCAAAGACGGGGCCACGGCGACTGCTCTGACGGCACGACAATCCCGCGACGACATCGTTCGTGCCAACAATGGGGGCTACATAGGTCGCGCGGAAGACTACTGATTCGAGCCGCCCATGCGATTGAACGCCAAGTTGTTCGGCAGCCGCGTGGCGCGGCGCATCTTCGCTGCGTTCGTGCTCGCGGGCCTGGTGCCGATCGCCGCGATGGCGATCCTCGCGCTCGTGCAAGTGACGAGCACTCTCGAGGACCAGGCGCTGCGGCACCTGCAAGACACGAGCCGCAACATCGGCCAGCAGATTCTCGACCGCTTGCTGATCGCCGACAGCGCGCTGGGCCAAATGGCCGGCGGTGCAGATACCTACGGCGCAGTCCCCATCGATGCCGCCTACATCGAAACGGCCGCGGGAATCACGCCCGTGCGCGGTGACTTGCCCCCGGTGCAGGCACCCGCGGAGACCGGACTCGGAAAGTCGACATTGCTGACGCGGCCCGGGGGGCACGGTTACGAGGTCCTGTTGGCGAAGCACATCGGCGAAGGTGTCATCGTGGGACGCGTCGACGATGACCACCTGTGGGGCACTACGAACCTGCTTCCGTATGGAATGGAGCTGTGCGTTCTTGGGCGCGAGTCGACGGACCCGCTGTTTTGCACGATGCCGCTGCCCGCGAACGCCCGCGGAGCGCTCGACGGCTCCATCGCCCAGACGTCGAGCGGCAACGTATCCTGGGAGCTCGAGGGCAAGCCGCAATTGGCGACGCATTGGGACTTATTCTTGCCGTCGCGCTTCAATGCGACGCCATGGACGATCGTGGTGAGCCAGCCCGAAGAGATCGCGCTCGAGTCGTTGTCCGCATTCAGCGACGTGTTCCAACAGGCGGTTCTCTTGAGCTTGATCATCGTCCTGTTGTTATCCGCACAGCAAATTCGCCGCGTCTTGGAGCCCCTGGATCGTTTGGTCGTCGGCACGCAGCGGATCGCGGAGCGGAGTTTCGCCACGCGCTTGGAATTGAAGGGCGGAGACGAGTTCAGCGAGCTTGGCGATGCGATGAACGACATGGCACGGCGGCTCGGCCGGCAATTCGATACCTTGACGACGTTGGAGCAGATCGACAAGTTGATTCTGTCGTCGCGCTCGATCGAGCAGGTTTTGGAAGTCCTCGTCAAGCGCGTCGCGGAGATCATTCCCAACTGCGAGCTCAGAGTGGCGTTGGTCGATGCCGACGAGCGCTCGCGCGGCCGGCTGTACGCGCTTTCCGCCGCCGGGACGGGCAAGCACGAGATCACGCGCATCGAAATTTCCGAGGCAATGACCACATGGTTGAGAGGCCATTCCGAGGACCGTATCGTGACGGACGTGGAGGCGCAGGCCGTCCTCGGGCCGATAGTAACGGCACGCGCAGGCGGGCGCGCGGTTGTCATGCCGATGCATCGCGAGGACGAATTGCGCGGCGTGGTCGTCGGGCAGTTTTCGGGCGCGGCGTCCGTCGACGATTTCGAGCTCGAGCTGCTGCGCGAATTCGCGAACCGCCTCTCCGTTGCGGTATCGGCGGTCGACCGGGAAAGGGAGCTCTTCAACCGTGCTCATTTCGATCTGCTGACGGGACTGCCGAACCGGCAGCTCTGCCATGATCGGTTGAGCCAAGCCGTCGCGCACGCGCGCCGCGACGGACGAGAGCTGGCGGTATTGTTCATCGATCTCGACGGGTTCAAGAATATCAACGACTCGCTCGGTCACTCGCGCGGAGATGAGCTGCTCCGCGAGACTGCGCAGCGTTTGAGCTCCGTGCTGCGTGAGACGGACACGGTCGCACGGCTCGGCGGCGACGAGTATGTCGTGATTCTCCCGCACATACGCGGTGTCTTCGAGGTGGAGGGCATCGTCAAGCAGCTGATGAATGCGGTACAGCGGCCCTTCGTGATCGGCGGGCACGAGTCGTTCGTCGGAGCGAGCATCGGCGTCACGATATATCCGCACGACGCGACCACGGTCGAGGAGCTGTTGCGCAAGGCCGACACGGCGATGTATACGGCCAAGGACGCGGGGCGCGGGCGCTGGGCGTTTTTTGCCGACGACATGGACCGACGTGTGCACGAACGCTTGGCCATGCAGACGGATCTACGCAACGCGCTCGAAAACGAAGAGTTCCGCCTCGTGTTTCAGCCGCAAATCAGCCTGCGCGATAGGAAGCTCGTCTGTGCCGAGGCGCTGTTGCGCTGGAATCATCCGACGCGCGACAAGGTGCCGCCGAGCATATTCGTGCCGATCCTCGAAGAGACGGGACTCATCGAGAGCGTCGGCGCTTGGGTGCTCAAGAGTGCGCTTGCGGAGCTCGTGCGCTGGCGCAAGCGCGGTATCGCCATCGACCGCGTGTCCGTCAACGTCGCAATGCGCCAACTTTTCCTGCCCGGTTTCGCGGGCGAGGTCGAGGCCATGGTTCGCGACGCCGGCCTTGCGGGTCGCGATCTCGAGCTCGAGTTGACCGAGCATGGCCTCGTCACCGACTTCGAGCACACCAACCGCGTATTCCGGGAGTTGCGCGCCAACGGCGTGCGTATCGCGATCGACGACTTCGGCACCGGCTACTCGTCGCTCGTCTACCTTCAGGAGATCACGTTCGACGTCCTCAAGATCGATCGCGCGTTCGTTTCCGGATTGCCGGACGAGAAATCGATGGCGATCGTCCAGGCCGTGCTCGCCGTGGCCCGCACGCTCGGCAAGCAGGTAGTAGCGGAGGGAGTCGAGCTCGACGTGCAGGAGCGGCTCCTCGAAGGCCTCGGTTGCGACATCGGCCAGGGGTACCTCCTGGGGCGGCCGCTCGAACCCGCCGATTTCATCGCTTGGGCGGAGCGGCAGGCAAGCGTCGCAGCTTCCGGCTTGGTGCGTCGCGTCGGCGGTGCCTGACGAGCGCAGGCCCCTCACCGGAGTGAGGGGCCTGCCGTGACGGCCGTTATTCGGCCGGCAGCAAATGCACGGCGATGCGATTTGCGGTCAGCGTGTTCGCCGCTTCGTCGTAAGCGCCGTAGGCCGCGAGAGCTCGCGCCGCGTCGCCGCCGCCGATGCGTATCGCGAGCTCGTCGACGAATTCTCCGAAGTCGACGAAGAGCTCGACGTGCCCGGGCTCCCACAGCCCGTACAAGCCGCGCGTGCCGTCAGGCACTATCGCCGGCGACCCCGGCAAGTCGAACAGATCGACGACGCGCCGGCCGAGCTTGAGGTGATGGCGCGAGCCGATATCGGGGTTGGCAAGGTCGAGCACGAGGCCGCTCGGCCCCATGCTCGAGAACGGTGCGTTCGTGCCCTTAAGACCCCAGCCGATGCCGAGCGCGACCGGAATGTCGCGATGGTCGACCACGGTGCGACCATAGAAGTCGGGGGGAGCTTCACCGTAGGGCGCCACGAAACCGACTACGGCCGCCCACTTATCGACCTCGAGCCCGGCAAGCGACAGCGTGCCGGTCGCGATCTCGTAGTCGAGAGGATCGGCGTCGCTGCCTGCCGTTATCCCTGTGCCCGTGAAGTCGAAGAGGTCGACGCCGAGACGGTCGATTGCGCGCAACTGCATGTTCAACTGACCCGGCAGAATGCCGGCGACTGTGCCGTGCAGTCGCGTTGCAAGCATACGAGCTCGCCCTTCCGTCGCATCGAGTATCAAAGCAGGGCCGGGAGTCATGGGATCGCTGTCATCGGTATCCGGATTCGTGAACTGGCCGAACGCGACGATGCGCTGACCGACGGAAATGTCGTCCTTGTCGAGGACGGCCTGCGGGTCGCCGGCTTTGGAAACTCCCGTGTTCTGGCCGAGCAGAACGACGACGGTGCGTCGAAATCGAGCGGGGCGATCGCGGTGCACCGCAATGGCGCCCTTGACGGTCAAGGTGTCGCCGTTGCGCGCGACCACGTTGCCGTGGACAGCCGCGAATCGGTCGCCGCCGACGCTGTCGCCGGCGTGTACGACTTGCGCCGTGAAGGTGCGGTCCTCGAGGTCGAGCGTGCCGAACGCGACCGTGAGCGAGCCGTCGGCGAGGGCATCGAGGGCGACGAGGCCCGGGGCGCCCGTGTACGCGACGCCGTCGATCTCGAAGGTCGTCGTCGACGTCGTATGGACAGTGACGCCGCCGAACTCGCCGTCGCGCCGATGCCAAGGCCGCACGCGAATATCGTAAGAGCTGCCCGCGGTATCGACGTCGACGAGCGCGCCGCGCACGCGTATGTCTTTTTCCGTGAGCGGGCGCACTTCGGCAACGAGGTAAGGCTCTGCGGTCACGAGCGCGGGTGTCGCCGACAAATCGACCTCGTGCGAGGCCGAGAGGTCGAAATCGATACTCAAGAGAGCGGTTCTCCCGCGCGTAACGACGAGGTGGTTGCGTTCCGCGAGGCGAATCTCGAGCTCGACGACGCCGAGCGGCGCGCCGTTGGCGTCGACCGCTTCAGCCGGAACGATGTTGCCGCCGGATTCGACGTTGATCTCGGCGTTGCCGTAGTCGAGACGGATCGTGCCGCCGACGATGTCGCCCGGCGCGAGTGCCGTCACGCTCATGAGCTCCGAAAGCTCCGTGAGCTCGGCGAAGTCGATGCGCGTCGTCGCCGGGAGCGTCTCGACGTCGCCGCCGCCCGCACGGTGCAACGTGATCGACAACACGTCCACGACGTAGCTTATGAAATCACCGTCGGCATCCGTGACGGCGAGCACGACGTTGCCGCATTCGGCCTGTGTCGCAGGATTGGACGGGTCGCACGCACCAGCCCCCTGATTCGAGCCGAGAGCAGCGCCGCCGGAGCCGCCGCAAGCACCTACCGCCAACGCCGCAGCGAGCGGCGCGAGCCACTTCATCAGGCGCGCGATGAGCCGTATCGTCGAGGAAGTGTCCATGATCGCCTCCTTGTGCAATCGAGCTAACTCACGCCCGATGAACGCACGGCAGCGGGGGTAGGTTGACGACGCGGCGTTATGTCTCCCGGCCCGGGAGCGAACCCCGAACCGACTTTATGCTTGTAATCTAATTTATTGATGTCACAATGATTCCTGTTGCGACGTCGAATCCGGGGGAGTGCCGATGGGTGACGGTGCTCGGGGAGCAACAATAAACGCCGCCGACTCTACAATTCAGCGCCTCATGCACAAGGCAGCCAAACGGTCCGGCGAGCCGGGCTTAGACCTGATTTGTACCAAGGTCGCGGTCGACCTCCAGAGCATGACCGTCCATAACGCCGACGAGCGCATCAAGGCGGGGCTCCAGGCCCTCACCGATGCCAGCGGCGCCGATTCCATGTTCGTGGCCCTCTTGAACGGCGACGCAACCACCTTCGATACGGTATATGCCGGGCGATCGACCTTCTCGACCTGCAACCCCGAAGTCCTGAGCGGCCGCGAGCTCGCGGAATTTCCGTGGATGAAGAGCCGTTTGGAGCATCTGCGGCTGCTCGAAATCACCAATACCGCTGCGGCGCCGCTCGCTCAACAACGCGATGCCGAGCATTTCGCAAGCCTCAACGTCGGCGCCGTGCTGCTCGTGGGATTCAATATCCGCGGAATGCTCGGAGGCATTCTCGGGGTGCTGAGCGCGGTTCCGGAGCCCGGTTGGAGCGCAGAGCTGCATCTTGCGCTCAAGCTCGTCGGCGTGAGCTGCGCGAGCGGCCTCGAGCGCATTCGCCTCCAGGAAGATCTGTTTACGGTGCAGGAGCGGGATCGCCTGGTCACCAACACGGCCAACGACGGCCTGTGGGACTACGACGTGCGCGGCAACTCGATGTATTTCTCGCCGCGTTGGCGGGCGATGCTCGGCTACTCCGAGACCGAGGACATACCGGAGTGGCGGTTTCTCGTGCATCCGGACGAGATGGCGCGCGTACAGGCGCAATTACGCGAGCACTTGGAGGGACGCACGGCGCTGTTCGAAAGCGTGCATCGCATGCGCCACGCAAACGGCGATTGGCGCTGGATACAGAGCCGCGTCAAGGCGCGTCTCGACGAGAATAACCGCCTCAAGCGCCTCGTCGGCGTCGAGACCGACATCACGGAGCGCAAGCTGTACGAGGAAGCATTGTTCCGCGAGAAGGAGAGCGCACAGATTACGCTCCAGTCCATAGGCGACGGCGTCGCCACCACCGACTCGGAGGGGCTCGTGCAGTACTTGAACCCCGTTGCCGAGGGGCTCACGGGCTGGAAGGTCGACGACGGGGTCGGCGCGTCGATCGACGAAATTTTCCGCGGCTTCCACGAGGAAACGTGCGAGCCCGTGGAAAACCCCGTGCTCGTCGCGATGCGCCGCAATCGCTCGATCAAATCCGTGCGCCCGACGTTGTTGATTCGCCGCGACGGCAACGAGCTCTACATCGAAAGCACGGCCGCGCCGATTCGCGATGCGATGGGTAACGTGACCGGCGGCGTGCTCGTATTCCACGACGTGACCGAGTCGCGCGAGCTCAATCGCAGACTGAGCTACGCCGCGAGCCACGACATTCTCACCGAGCTCGTCAACCGCCGCGAGTTCGAGAACCGGCTCGAGCGCGCGCTGAAGAGCGCCAAGGCCCGGGAAACCTCGTACGCCGTGCTGTACCTCGATCTCGATCAATTCAAGATCGTCAACGATGCATGCGGGCACAACGCCGGCGACGCGCTGCTCAAACAGCTCGGTGCATTGCTCAAATCGAAGATCCGCTGGCGCGACACGCTCGCGCGCCTCGGCGGCGACGAATTCGGCGTGCTGCTCGAGAGCTGCACGATGGACGAAGCGCTACGTACGGCGGAGAACCTGCGCGCCGTGATCAGCGATTACAAGTTCACTTGGGACGAGCGGTCGTTTCGGCTCGGCGCCAGCGTCGGTGTCGTGCCGATCACGCCGGCCACCGACGACGTGGCGGCACTCCTGACGGCGGCCGACAGCGCCTGCGCCGCGGCCAAGGACGCGGGACGCAACCGCGTCTACAGCTATCAGGAAAACGATATCGACCTCATGAAGCGACGCAAGGAGATGCAGTGGGCGGCGCGCATCAGCAACGCGCTCGAAGAGAACCGCTTCGAGCTGTTCCGGCAGACGATCCAGCCGCTGCAACCCGGGCTCGATACAGGGGCGCACTATGAGCTTTTGCTGCGGATGCGCGATGAGAACGGCGTCATCGTCTCCCCCGAGCTCTTCATCGTCGCCGCGGAGCGCTATGGCCTCACGCCGAGCATCGATCGCTGGGTGATCTCCCACGCGTTGCGCTGGCTCGTATCCGAGGCGGACGAGCGCGCGCGGCTCGCGTTGTGCTCGATCAACCTGTCGGGGCAGAGCCTCACGGACGAAAAGTTTCTGCCGTTCGTCATCGAGCAATTCCGGACGAGCGGCATCGACGGCAGGCTGATCTGCTTCGAGATCACGGAGACAGCCGCGATAGCGAGCTATTCGCAAGCGAACCGATTCATTCATGCGCTCAAGGAAATCGGGTGCCGTTTTGCGCTCGACGACTTCGGAACGGGGCTGTCGTCGTTCGGTTACCTCAAGCATTTCCCCGTGGATTTCCTCAAGATCGACGGCAGCTTCGTCAAAGAGATCCTGCACGACCCGATAGACCGCGAGATGGTACGTTCGATCAACGAGATCGGACACCTGACAGGCAAGCAGACGATCGCCGAATTCGCCGAGAACACCGAGATCATCACGATGCTGCGCGGGATCGGCGTCGACTACGCGCAAGGCTACGGCGTTTCCGAGCCGAAACGGCTTCTCGAAGCCGTCGCCTAGCCATTGCTTCCTCTTTTCTTGGTAGGAGCGAGCTTCGCTCGCGA
>Ga0209320_10000685_pt1 | contig 17501 bp, 12 predicted proteins | sample Rifsed13ft4_FD_184008 | JGI IMG/M metagenome (GOLD analysis project Ga0209320, IMG submission 184008) | Soil microbial communities from Rifle, Colorado, USA - sediment 13ft 4 (version 2) | ecosystem: Environmental > Terrestrial > Deep subsurface > Rock core/Sediment | place: Rifle, Colorado... | reverse complement strand
GATCGTGCTGCTTAGCGGACTGTTGTCTCTGAATGGGCTCACGGTGGTCGGTCTTGGATGGATTTGCCAAGCAGAATACGGTGTTGCGCCCTCAAAACATGTGAAGTCGGTCTCGCAATGTCAAATTGTGAATTGATTCCAGCCTCCAGGGGCCATTTGTATTAAGTTTGCAGTTCAAACTTTTCGTGCCATGGCCGTGCCGGCAGTAGGCAGCTGCATAAGGCCTTGGAGTGCCGAATGTTTCCTGAGAAAAACGCGCCCACGCGCGTCGCAGCCGCAATGTTCGAGTGGTCGCTGCTCGAGCAGAGCAGCGTCGTGGCCGCAGTGGTCGTCTCGAGCTCGGGACGGCTGTTGGCCGCCAATACGCTGTTGTCGAATCTGCTCTGCGGGGGAGCACCGGGCGATCTCGTCGGCAAGTCTCTATCCGATCTACTGGTCGATGCGGCCGATTGGAAGCCCTGGATCGCCGCGTTGCGCGGCGGCTCGAGCCGGAGCATGACCGTGTGCCTGCGCCGCTCCGACGGTAAGCCGGTCGTGCTGCGCGGGGAGGTCACGGCGATTTCCGGCGGCACGAACCAAGAACGGCTGCTCGGCGTTTTCGTCGACATGACGGAGCAGCAACAACTCCGCCGCGCCATGCAACGCAGCGCGCGACTCGAGGCCTTGGGCAGTCTCACGAGCGGTGTGGCGCACGATTTCAACAATCTGCTTACGGTGCTGGTGGGCAATCTGTCGCTGATCGCGGAGGACTTGCGTGACCGGCCGGAGCAATTCGCGAAGCTCAAGGCGGCGCGCGATGCAGCCAAGCGCGGATCGGACTTGATCCGGCAACTGCTGGCGTTCGCGCGGCATCAAGCCATCGAGTCCGACGTCATCAAGCCTGCAAAGGTCGTCACCAACCTCGCCGCGCTACTGGCGCGGGCGCTCGGCTCGCGTGTCAAGCTCGAGACCGACCTCGGCTCGAGCACGAGCTCCGTGCGCGGTAACGTCGCGCAGCTCGAGAGCGTGATCGTGAATCTCGCGGTCAACGCGAGGGATGCGCTCGATTCGGGCGGCAAGGTCGTCATCGGCGTCCACGACGTGAGCCTGAATGAAGCGGATGCAAGAAAGTATCAGTTGGCGGGCGGTAACTATGTCCGAGTCAGCGTGGCCGACAACGGCGCCGGCATCGCGCCCGAAAACTTGCCGCGCGTATTCGAGCCCTTCTTTTCGACCAAGGGCGACCGCGGCGGCACCGGGCTCGGGTTGAGCATGGTGCGAGCATATGCGACGCAGTTCGGGGGCGCCGCTTCTATCCGAAGCGTCGTCGGCGAGGGGACGACGGTGACGTTATTGTTTCCGCGCTGCGCCGAGAGCACGGAGGAAACCGCGGCCAAGACCATGCCGTTGTCGACGCTTCCGAGCGGTAAGGAGGAGGTGCTGCTGCTCACGTCCGAGGAAGGCCTGCGTTCGACGGTGGGACAAATCCTCGAGGTTCTGGGCTACTCGGTGAGCTATAGCGCCGATGCAGAGGAAACCGCCATGATGCTACGCGCGCGGGGATTCGATCTCCTCATCGTCGACGGCGCGTACGCCAAGATGTTGTCGCAGCTTACTCGGGATACGGGCGGGGGGCGGCGTTGCAGGGTGGTGCAGCTGACTTCAGGAACCGAAGGCGCTCCACCCGCCGCGGCGACGAAAGTGCTCGCCAAACCTTTCTCGTTGGCGGACTTGGCCCAAACGGTTCGCGCGGCGCTCGACGCGCCCGGTTAGGCTTCGTCGCGCGCCGGCACGGTCTCCCGGCTCATTCGTCCAAGACGGAAGTCAACCGCTCGAGCGCGGAAGCGAGCTCGCGCATGGCGCTCAAGTGCTCTGGCGGCAGGCTCTTCAACGCCTCGGCGAGCTGTTGTAAGCGTTGCTGGTGGGCGCGTTGAAAGGCGCGTTTTCCTTTCGGCGTCGACGCGACCAGGACCCCGCGGCCGTCAGTCTTATCCTCGAGCCGCTTGGCGAGGCCGTCGTCGACGAGCGCCGAGACCATCCTCGACATCGTTGCGGGGCGGACCATCTCGCGGTCGGCGAGCGCGGTGACCGATATCGGCCCGTGCTTATCGATAGCGGACAAGGTGCTGAGCCGTTCCGGGGTCATGCCGGCCGGTAGCTCCATGTGCCGCAATTGGCGGGAGAGACGCGCGAATCGGTCGTGCAAAAGCGCGGCTATTTCGCTCGTGCTGTAATCCATCTGACGAGACATTGACATAGGATCGCTACCTTTCGTTCTTCTATGTTTGGGCTAAATATACAAACAAATGCGTAAGAAAGTATACAGTCGGGCCAAGAATGGGAAATCGGTCCCATATATATTCGGCGGTTAAGTCAATACGACATCGTGAAACGAAATGCCAGCATCCTTTCCGGCATGATGCTCTGATTTTCAGGATCCGTGTCCTGAAAGCGAAACTCCTCATCGAATGCGTTGTCGAGGCTCAGCGATACCGCGCCGCGCCGCTTCGGCAATCGATAGCTCAACGACAGGTCGACTACCCAGAACGCGTCGCTGCCCGGCTCGATGACCGGCACGGGGAAACTCTCGAACGGGCTGAAAGTTCCCTCTTGCTCGATGTAGGTCGCGCGAATGCTTGTATGCAGGTTCTTAGCGTTGAATAGATTCAGCGACACGGGAACGCGCCGGGTCTCGAGCCGCTCGAAGCCGTCCACGAGCCGGTCGCCGTTGCCGTCGACGCGCTCATCCTGATACTCGGCGGCAACACTGATCCGCGACGTCGGTGTCCAGTACACATAACTTCGGAACAACCGCTCATCACGATCGACGGGTTCGATGGTGGTCGAGCCGTCGGGCAGAAATCTTCTTACGAGCACGTCGACCGAGCGGTTGGTTACCTCGGCGCCGGTGAACAGACGCGCCGAAATCTCGTGATCGATGGCGAGACCGACGCGCGTCGTTTCTTCACCCTCAGAGCCGAAGAAATATTGATTGAACCCGGCCACATGCGTTGGCTCGAGCCGAGGTTGGATGCTGTATCTCGACACGAACGGTCCTTCAAGCGTCTGGAACGCGGCCGCGCGGATCGTCGTTGTTGAACTTGGCTCAAACAGGAGACCGAGTTTCGGACTAATGCGGCTGGATTGCACGAAGTCCGTTTCTACGCGGTCAGCGGCTGCACCGATGATGGCCGTAGCATTGTCGGTCAACGAAACGCTCGCATACGCGTACGCGCTCGAGTTGATGGCCCCGGAGCTCGCTTCATTCTCGACGGAAACCTGGAAGGGGGGACCGGGGATCGGGATGATGATTGTGCTGGCTTCTCGGGCGTCCTGGTCGAGATGACGAATGCCGCTCGTCAAGTGCACGCGGTTCCACTGCTGAAGATGCTGGATATCGATCGTAGTTCCGGAGCGCGTGGTATGCAGAGCGAAGCCCGGCCCCGATGTAAGACTCGACTCCTGATCTTCGAGGATCGCCGTCGCTACCAGCGTCGAACGAGGCGACAGAGAATGCCGCGCGCCGAGTCGTAGCGACTCGACCTGTTCGTCTTGGCGCAACAGCGCATTGTAGGCTGCGGGATCAAACAACATGCGCAGGTCACCTCGTTCGGCGCTTGCGCTGCGAAGCTCCGCCTGAAAGCTACTGTCGGCGCCCAGCCGATAGTGTACGAGAGCGTTGGCAACCTCCTGATCGAGGTCATTGTTGGGCCTGAAGCCGTCGCTCGCGAAGCTGAAGTGTCCGGCACTGTAGGAGAGACGCTCGTTGAGGCCGGCCACGGAAATGCTCGTTCCTGCGGTATTGTTGCCCGCCGCGATCGCCGACCCCAGGAACGACAGCCCTTCCCGCAGAGTCAGAGGGCCGTACTCGGAGAATCCGAGATCGCTCGGGCCCATCGCTTTCAAAATGAACAAATTCGCTTCAGCAAGCTGCGCGGGAATCGGCGTGACGTTGATGGGCTGCAAGAGTTGCGCCCTGTAGAGCTCGTTGACGCGAGCGATTTCTTGGCGCGGTGTCGCAGGATACAGGTCCGCAAGCAAGCGGTGGGCCGCATAGTCCTCGGGATGCTCGAGCGTCGCTTTCCAGCCGTCTAGGAGGGCGAGGTTCTCGAAGCCGAGGTCCTTATAAACGTGGCCGACGCCGGAGCTGCGCACGGCGAGATCCTCCTCGACGTGTAAGGTCGACCGGAAGAGCGGCCGGTCGCCGTTGCGCGCGAATGCCGAGTGCAACGAATGCAAAGCCTCGATGGAGCGGTTTTGCGCCTGACGATTGAGCGCTCTGTAGTAAAGCGGGGTCGGATCAGCGCCATCGAGCAGCTGCGCGATGTGCAACTGCGTTTCCGTGAGCCCGAGACGGCTCTCTTCAGCATAGATCTTCGCCATGTAGCTTCGCACGAGGGAATTCGACGGTGCGAGGATCACGGCAATTTCGGCCTGTTCACGGCCGGCGGCGAGCTCACCTCGGCGCATCAGCGAAAGAGCGAGACCGACGCGCGGCAAAGGGTCTTGCTGGTCCATCCGGATCGCGCCCTCGAACGCGGCGACAGCGCGCTCCGTCGTCGATCTCCCGAGATGTACGAAGCCGAGCACGGTTTGCACGTGTGGCACGTTCGCGTCGAGCGCGACGGCGTGCTCGGCGGCTGCAAGGGCACCCTGCGTATCGCCGTTGCTCAAGCGCAGCTCCGCGAGCCATGCCCACGCGAGCGCGTTGCCCGGCTCGAGGTCCGTGGCGAGCGCGAGGCTTGCGAGCGCCGCACGGAACTCGAACATAGCCTGTTGAACGTGCGATAGCGCGATCAATGCCGGCACGGATTCGGGATCGCTCGCGACGGCCGCCGACGCTGTGCGCAACGCGCCCGCTTTCTCACCGCGCCCGAGCGACACGAGCGCCGACAGAGCCTGCGCCGTTGCGTGGTCAGACGCGAGCTCGAGCGCTCGCTCGAGATCGGCTTCCGCATCGGCGACAGCACCGACGCCAAGCCGGCGGGCCGCTCTCGCGGCGAGGAAATCCGGATCGTCGCGTTGTGTCGACGTGGTGGTCGAGTCGGGATCCGGAAGGTCGAGATACAAGATCGGGGGATAGAACGGCATCCATCGCGTCGCAGCGACCGCATCGGCGAGCGGCGCGGCCTGCGGCGCGATGCCGCGTCCCGAGACTGCCCGTTGTCCCGCGGGCACGGCGATCTCGCCGGCCGAGTTGCTGACGACGACTTCACCTTCGATGACGTCGATTCGGGTTCGCTCGTGCTCGACGGCAATCAAGAACTCCGTGCCCTCGAGTCCCGCGTTGGCATACGGCGTCGTGAACTTGAGGGCGCGCGGATCGCGGCTGATGATATGGATGAGGCCCTGCACGAGCTCGACCAGCGAGCCCACGTCCTCGTCGGGCTCGTCAAATGTCAGCGTCGTGTTTCGACTGAGGTGCAGAAGCGTCTGGTCAGGCAGCTGGAGCGCCGCATGGCCGAACGCGTCGACGCGGACGCTGTATCCCATACAAACGACGCTGCCTTGCACCGCCGGTGCCCATGCGAACGTCGAGCCGTTGCGGATTGTGACGTTGCCGTCGACCAAGACGAAGACGGCTTGCCATTCGTTGCAGCCCGGCGTCTCCTGCGCCTGCGCGGCGAGGCTCGTCAGGCTCAAGAGCACAGCCGCGCACGCGAACGAAGATAGACTCCTACAAACCGTGATCGGGTCTGTATGCTTCAGGCCGCTCCATGGCACTGGACGATGTCGCGGCGAAAGTGCCATTTGGCGAGTAGTTTTGGGGACTCTGAGCGCGGCTAATGAGCCAGTCTAAATACAGTTGTCACCGTGTCAAGAAGCGAAGTGTGCAATCATGACCGCCGCGTGAGCGTGCGGAGATGAAGGCGAAAGTCAGGCATGCAATCTACGCGAGCGCCGCGGCGGGGCTCACGGCCGTCCTCCTATCTATGCTGCCATGGCTGCTCGAGGCGGAAGAAAGTGTCGGACTACAGGCGCTTTTTCGGCTGCGCGGGCCGCTTGCCGCACCGGAGAACGTCGCCGTCGTCGCGATTGCGGGCGAATCGGCGGACTTCTACGGCCTTTCATCGAGCGATCCCGACGAGTGGCCGCGCGGGCTGCACGGGGAGCTCATCGATCGGCTCGCCGAGGCGGGGGCCTCGGCGATCGTCATGGACATCATATTCGAGGACCCGGGCGACGACGCGCAGGACGAAAAGCTGGCAGATGCGATCGCGCGTTCGGGCAAGGTCGTGCTTCTCGAGCGCGTGCGCAGCGTACCCGTCGAAGGCACGCCATCGGTCGCCGCGGTGCGCGACTTCCGCATCCAGCCGATCGAGAAATTCAAGACCGCCGCTTGGGCAACGGCACCGTTCGTGCTCCCCACCGTGCCGTTGCGCGTGGGGCAGTTTTGGACTTTCGGCCGCAGCAGCCCCGATCTAGCCAACTTGCCGGTGGTCGCGTTGCAGGCGCACGCAGTTCCTGTCTACGAGACGTTCATCGCCTTGCTCGCCGAGGTGGGCGTCGATGTGTCGATGCTGCCGAGCTCGCGAGGCGAGATCGAGCGGCTACGTGGTCTCGACGAGCTTGTTCGCGATATCCGCCGTGTGTTTCTCGCCGATCCCACGCTTAAGCGGCGCATGCTGACCGCACTCGCCGAGACATCGGTCGCAGGACCGGCGCGCGCCTCGTTGCGCGCATTGGTCGAGGCGTACGCGGGAGGCGACAGCCGCTACCTCAACTACTACGGCCCGACGGGCACCGTCAGAACGATTCCTTATCACGTCGTCGCGCAAGCCGATCGCGGGACACTCGCGAATCTGGATCTCGCGGGGCGCGTCGTGTTCGTGGGGTTTTCGGAGCGCCGTCAAGCCGAGCAGCAAGACGAATTCCCGTCCGTGTATTCGGAACGCAGCGGGTTGAATCTCAGCGGCGTCGAGATCGGGGCGACTGCGTTTGCGAATCTCGCGAGCTCGAGCTCCGTCGTGCCGCTATCGATCCCGGCGTCTTTGGGGCTTGCATTCGGTTGGGGTTTCGCGATCGCCTGCGCGATGAGCTTGCTCAAAGCACGGCAGGGCACCGCGCTCGCCCTCGCTGCCGGCATCGCGTATCTCGCGCTCGCTGTTTATGTATTCGAATCCCAGTACCTGTGGCTGCCGCTCGTCACACCGCTCGGGCTCGTGTTGCCGGCCGTGCTGGTCGGCGCACTGCTCCTAAAGTATGGTGAATTGAGCCGCCAGCGCGAAAGGATTCGAGTCGCCCTAGGACACTACGTGCCGGCCGATGTGGCCAATCGTCTCGCGCACGACAGCTTCGACCCCGGCGCGAGCCGCGAGCTCGTCCACGGAACCTGTCTCGTCAGCGACGCCGAGCAGTTCACGAAGCTTGCCGAGTCGCTCGATCCCGAGTCGTTGCACACGCTGATCCAACAGTATTTCGAGGTGCTCGGTGCTTGCGTCGAAGGGCACGGCGGCTTCGTGGCCGATGTCTCGGGCGATTCCATGGTCGCCATATGGGCGGCGGCCCGGCCCGACGCCGATCTCCGCCGCAGCGCCTGTCGTGCCACGCTCGAAGCGCTGCGCGAGATCGAGGTATTCAACGCGCGCCGCGGCCGGCAAGGCTTGCCGACGGGGATCGGCCTCGATTCCGGGCAGCTACTGCTCGGCAACATCACCGTCGTGCAGCGCTACCAATATCGCGCCGTCGGTGACATCGTGAACACGGCTTCGCGAATCCAGGGTCTCAACCGCCAATTGGGGTCGCGGGCGCTCGTTTCCGCGGCTACCGTCGATGGGTTGGCGGACTTGCGAACGCGCCCGGTCGGGGAGTTCCTGCTCTACGGTAAGACTCAACCCGTTGTCGTGCACGAGTTGCTCGCGCCGGAATCGGAGCTCGGGGCCGAGGAGCTCCGCGCATGGTTCGCGGATGCGTTGCGAAACTTCAGGCAACGCGATTGGCGTGAGGCGCGCAGACTCCTGGAGCAGATTCTCGAACGGAACCCGACCGACGGGCTTGCCAAGTTCTACGTTGCACAGTGCGATTCAGTGGAAAGCACGGCTCTCCCGGCGGATTGGTCCGGAACGATCCGTATGGCCGTCAAATAGCGGCGCAGCTCAGTTCTGCTGACGGCTCACGGGCCGGGAATAGAATCGATCGTGGCGCGTTACGCGCTTCGCGAACATGCAATTCTCGAGATACTCGATGACCTCGTCGACGCCGTGAACGCAATCGAACATCGAACGTGGATTACCGTCGACGAGCGCTTTGAGCATGCGCTGAGTTTCTCGTTGGGCGGCAGATGGGACCACTGACAGCAAGCTCACGATTCTGAGAATGCGCTCCTGGTCCTCGGCCGCAAGGCGCTGTACCGTGTTCACGAGCTCCAGCATTTCTTCGGACAGGGATGCGGTCTTGTTCATGGGAACCCCTTGCGTTGCGCGGTTACACGTGCTCACACGTTAATAGCAGGGTCCGGCCGGACGTTCTGTCAAGTAACTGACACTTCGAGCCTTTTCGCGAATTCTGTCGCTTAGCCGACAGTTTGCGGCGCTGCGTTCTGCGACGCTCCTTGATCACGCCGACCGGCAGAGGCCGGACGGCCCATCAAAAAGGAAGCGAAGTTATGTTCAAACTGAGATCGTTGCTCGCGGCGGGCCTGATTCTTCCGTTTGTTTTCGGCGGTGCCTTGGGCGCTGGCGAAGTCGGCAATACGCGAGACGCGTTGCCGGCGAGTGGTATCACGACCTTCGCAGGTGAATCCGGGCAGGCCGAGAGCTACCAGTGTTGCTGGGTGCTCTACATGGGGCGCTGGTACTGCGTTCCCTGCTGAGCGTGACCTGACGGACGGTTCTGGCGGTTCTTGACGTCGACTTGCGGGTTCGCCTCAGTCTGGCGCGTGAGTCTCGCTGCGCGCGATGAACGCGCGCAGCGCGTCGCGGTCGCGAATCGTGATGCGGCCGCGGCGGAGCTCGACCCAGCGGTGCTTCTGCCATTCCCGCAGGTGCTGATTCACGATTTGCCGCGAGATGCCGAGAAAGTGCGCGAGCTCCGCCTGGGAAATGCGCAGCTCGAGCTGGCTCGGTTGGGTCGGTCGACCGTGCAGGGACGCGAGCACGAGTAGACGTTTGGCAAGGCGCGCGGGCCCGGCGAGGAAGGCCGATTCCTCGACGAGCTCGCTCGTCCAACGCAAACGCGTGCACATGAGCTTCAATAGGTGAGTCGCGAGACGCGGCTCCTGCTCCAGCAGGCGCAAGAAGTCCAAGTGGTTGATGACGAGTAATCGCGTCGCATCGAGCGCGGTTGCTCCTGCCGTGCGCGGCAGCCCATCCATGACCGCGATCTCGCCGAACGTATCGCCGGGCTCCATGATGCTCAAAAAGACTTCCTGCCCGCCGGCGCCCATCGCGCTGATTCGCACGCGGCCCGACGCGACGGCGTACAAGGCATCGCCCCGATCGCCCTGCGCGAAAATGACTTCGCCCTTGATGTAGTGGCGCCGCACGGCGAGCGCGGCGACACGCTCGATCGTGGTTTCGGGCAGGCCCCGAAACAAGTAGTTCCGTTTGAGGATCGCCGCCGCCGGTACAGTTTCGGTCATCGGGATAGCGTTGCGGGGTGGGTAGGAGGAATCCGCGTACTATAATCCTCCACCGTCATGAATCGCATAGCCGCAGTGTTTGCAGCCGCAGTGCCGGCCGCCGGTTTCGGTGTGCCGGAGAGCGGCGAATGAGCCGCGTGTCTTGGGGCTTGGCAGGGCGGTTGCTCGCTCGCGACTGGCGTTCGGGTGAGGTCGTCGTCTTGCTCGCGGCATTGGTCGTTTCCGTGGCCGCGATGAGCGCCGTGACGTTCTTTACCGATCGCGTGAAGCAAGCCGTGAGTCAACAGGCCGGCGAGGCGTTGGCCGCAGACCTGCGGCTCGAATCCGTGAATCCCTTGCCCGACGAGTTTGCCGCGCTCGCCGCCGAGCACGACTTGGCCACGGCCGACATCATTCAATTTCGCAGCGTCGTCGTCGCCGGCGACGCGAGCTCGCTCGCGGACGTGCGCGGGGTCTCGGCCGCCTATCCGTTACGCGGGGAAGTGCGCGTCGCCGACGTGCTGTCCGGAGCGCCGCGTGCATTAGTGGGCGGTCCGGCACGCGGCGAAGTATGGGCGGAACCGAGCCTGCTCGCGCGGCTCGGGCTCGACGTCGGCGACGAGCTCGAGGTCGGCCGTTCGCGCATGCGCATCACGCAGACTTTGGAGTTTCGGCCGGACGAGGGTTGGCGCTTCATGGAGACCGCGCCGACCGTGCTGCTCAATATCGAGGACATCGCCGCCACCGACCTCTTGCGGCCCGGCAGTCTGGCCGAGTACGCGCTGCTGTTCGCGGGTAACGAGATTCCGCTGCGGCGCTTTCGCAGCGAGCTCGAGCCGCTGCTCAACGCGGAGCAAGACCTCGAGGACTATCGCGACGGACGGCCCGAAGTGCGGGCGTCGATACGCCGAGCGGAGCAGTTTCTCGTGCTCGCTGCCCTCGTGAGCGTGTTGCTCGGCGGCGTCGCAGTGGCCATGGCCGCGCGGCGCTTCGTCGCGCGCCGTCTCGACGGCGTCGCGCTCATGAAATGCATCGGCGCGCGCCATCGCGACGTGCTCATGCTCAACCTGTTGCAGTTGCTCATGCTCGTAGCGGCCGCCGCGGTGCTCGGCAGCCTCATCGGCTTCGTGGCGCAATTCGGGTTGACTTGGCTGCTCGCGGATCTCGTCGAAGCCAATCTGCCGCCGCCGAGTCCGCGCGGCGTCATCCTCGGCCCCGTGACCGCGCTCGTGGTGGCGGTGGGATTCGCGCTGCCGCCGCTGCTTGAGCTCGGCGGCGTCCCGCCGGCGCGCGTTCTGCGGCAGGATCTCGATCCGCCGCCGCTCAAGCATCTCACGATCTACGGTGTCGCCGCGGGCGCCGTTGCCGCGATGTTGTACGGGATGTTTCGCGATCTCACGCTCATCGTCTACGTGCTCGTGGGCGCCGTCGCAACCCTCGCGATCTTGTACGGGGCCGGCCGCGTGCTGGTCCTTGCGCTACAACAGTTGCGCGGCGGCGTCGGGATCGCATGGCGATACGGCATCGCGAACGTCGCGCGCCGGGGACGCGAAAGCAGCGTGCAAGTCGTCGCCTTCGGCCTCGGTCTCATGGTGCTGTTGCTGCTGACGCTCGTGCGGACCGAGCTCATGGTCGAATGGCAGGAGATCATTCCGACGGAAGCGGCGAATCGATTCTTGATCAACGTGCAACGCAATGAGATCGCCGGTATCGGCGAGCTGGTCGAAGCGCGCGGCATCGCAAAGCCGCAGTTCACGCCGCTCGTGCGCGGTCGCATCGGCCGCGTGAACGGCCAAGACGTCACCGACTTCGAGGCGCGCGACGAGCGCGCGCGCGATGAGCTCGACGACGAGATCAATTTGACTTGGTCGGCGACGCTCAATGCCGACAACGAAGTCATCGCCGGCGAATGGTGGGACGCCGGGGATACCGACCCGCAGCTTTCGATCGAGGAAACGTGGCTCGCGCGAACCGGCCTTGAGCTCGGCGACGAGCTCACCTACTCGATCGGCGGCCAAGAGCTCACGGTCAAGATCACGAGCGTGCGGCGCGTGCAATGGGATTCGTTCCGTCCCAACTTCTTCATGGTCGTCAATCCGGGTCTCGTCGAATCGTATGCGCACACGTACATCACGAGCTTTCACGTCGAGCCGGAGCAACGCGCCGTCACTCTGGATATCGTGCGCGCGTATCCCGGCGTGTCCGTCATCGACATCGACGCAGTCCTCGACCAAGTGCGTACGGCCATGAGCCGCGCGGCGCTCGCCGTCCAGTACGTATTCCTGTTCACGCTCGCGGCCGGGCTCATGGTGCTGCTCGCGGCCATCCAGGCGACGCGCGACGAGCGCCTGTTCGAGAGCGCAGTGCTGCGGACGCTCGGCGCCAAGCGGTCCGTCGTGCTGCAAGGCGTGGCCGCCGAGTTCACGGCGCTCGGGCTGCTCGCAGGCACGCTCGGCGCCGTCGGCGCAGGGCTCATCGGCTACACGATCGCGACACAGGTTTTCGAGCTCGACTACGTGCCGGGCCCGGGCCTGTGGTTGACGGGCCTGATCGCGGGCGCGGTGATCGTGGGGGTGAGCGGCACCATTGCCGTCCGCCACGTCGTCAATGAGTCCCCCGTGACGACTCTGCGCGGGTCGTAGGTCTACGCCCCGGCCGCGTTGAGCTTGGCCGTCTCCGCAAGGTCCTCGCGATACGTGCGCGCACCCAAGAAGTAGTGCAGCGCCGCCCAAACGTTGGCGAGTCCGACGATCGCGAGCGCAAAGCGCAACGAGTCCGTGTCGAACCTCGGCCCCAGCAGGTCGCTGAAGACGCCAACCAAGAACGGGCCAGCGCTCAACCCGATGATCGTTTGGATGAACAGCAACACCGACGTCGAGACCGCGCGCATGCGCACCGTCGCAATCGACTGCGCGACCGCGAACGACGGGCCGAAGAACATCGACGCCAGCACGACCATGATCGAGAAGGCCGGTACCACTATCGCGAGGTTCGGCGACAAGTAGGAGAAGAACTGAAACGGCACCATGATCAGACAGGCGATGCCGGGCACCCACATGTACCACCGCTTGTCGTCGTTTCGCGCGCTGACTCGGTCGGCCAGGAATCCACCCGTGAAGCTGCCAATCGCGCCGATCAGCGCGAAGACGGCGAGGTAATTGCCGGCAATGCCCGTATTCATGTCGTGCGAGCGTATGAAGAACGCCGCGTTCCAATTGCTGCCCGCATACCAGACGACGGAGTGCAGGGCGGCCGCGAGCGACATGTGCATGAACGACCGGCGCGTCAGCAGGAAGCGGAATACGTCCAAGAACGGCGGCGTCTGCCTGGGCCGGGCGCTGGGACCGTCGGAGTAGCCGCGCGGCGGCTCCTTGACGGTGAGCCATACGAGCAGCGCAACCAGCAGGCCCGGTAACCCGACGAGCATGAACGTCTCACGCCAGCCGAAATAAACGTTGCCCCAGCCCGAGACGAAGTTGCCGATCGACGTGCCTATGGGCACGGACATCGCGTAAACCGCGAGCGCCGTCGCGCGTTGCGACATGGGGAAATAGTCGGAAATCAGCGCATGCGATGGCGGGGAGCCGCCGGCTTCGCCGACGCCTGTGGCGCTGCGCGCGGCAAATAGCGTCAGATAATTCCAGGCCACTCCACACAGGGCCGTCGCAACGCTCCACAACATGATCGCAAGCGCAAGCACGTTGACCCGGCTCCATCGGTCCGCGAGCCGGGCGATCGGCACACCCATGATCGAGTAGAAGAGAGCGAACGAAAGTCCGGTCAACAATCCCATCGCGGTATCGCTGATCTGCAACTCGGCCTTGATCGGCTCGACGAGCACGCCGAGCACGCCGCGGTCGATGACGTTGAAGATGTAGCCGAGCACGAGCACGACGACGACGTATCCCTTGTACGTCGGATTGTCGAGCAGCTTGTCGGAAGCGGACGCGCCGCTCATTCCTGTTGTCGTACTCAATGTGCTTCCCCTCGTGATGACTGCTCGAGCGGTTCGCGAGTCAGTCGGTTCGCTCCAAGTTGTCGTGTAAACGTCGTTGTAGCTCTTTCATATCCACTTGCATGACCGGACCGTCACCCGCCAGATCGAGCGCATGGGCGGCCGCGGTTCCCATCGCGATGCACGGCCCCATGACGCGGACGGCCGACAACGCGTATGTGTCCCCGTCCACGCAACGCCCGACCGCGACGATGTTATCCGCTTCCGCGGGAACCATGCACCCGAGCGGAATGTAGTAGACGTGGCCGTCGGGGAAGCGCTCCCAGTGCACGAGCTCTGCGGTATCGTGGAGCTCGACCCACCACGCGCAGCGCGCGACCGCATCCGCCGGTCGCCGTCCGGCGCGAATATCGTCGAGCTTGAGCTGCTTGTGGCCGACGATCCAGCGCGTCTGGCGGATGCCGGGGTTGCCGTAGTGGCGGACGCGAACGTTCGCGAACATGTCGGCGAACTCCGTCCGCAGGAACGCAATGACGGCATCGGCTTGGCGGCGCCCTTCGAGAACCAAATCGCCGGCTTTGAGCGGGTCGAGCGGCGTCTCGAAATGGGTGAGGTTCGCAAGTGCCGTTCCCTTGCCGGGAAATGCGAACAGGAAGCCGTCGTGGCGCACGAGTCCGTAGCGATGACCGACTTCGCGCAGGCGCGCGTAGATTTGCTCATGATCGATTCTTGCGACGCGCGCTTCGTCGTAGCCCTCGATGAGAAAATTGAGCGAGCCGTACACCGGTGCGTCGGGCTCGCGCACCGCGAGACCCGCCTCCCAGCTGAGCACGGCGTCGCCCGAGGCATCGACGAAGCCCGAGGCAGCGACGACGACCGGTCCCGAGCGCGTCGCGAAGCGTAAGCGCTCGAGCCGCCGGTTTGCGAAGTCGACGCCCGTCAGAGTGGCGCCGATCAACGATTGCGCGCCGGCATCGTGGATTTTGCGCTCCATCCAGCGCCCGAGCCGCATGACGTCGTATTGATACGTGATCGTGCCCGTGCGCGCGCTGTGCCGCTCGAGCAGGTCGCCGCTCGCCGTGAGCTCCTCGATGAGCTCGTCGGCAACGCCGTGCGTGATCTGATACGCGTCGGCACCATGCGAATAGAGGCCGATGATGGTGCCGATGATCGAGCCGACGGCTTGTCCGCCGAGACCGGGCGCCGCATCGGCAATGACGACGCGAAGGCCGAGACGCGCCGCTTCGATGGCGGCGGACACGCCCGAGATTCCTGCGCCGAGCACGCAGACGTCCGCATCGACCGTGATTTCACGCGAGGCGCCGCGTCGCCGGATGACGGTATCGATCGTCTTCGTCATAGAGAAGGCGCCCGGTTGTGACGTTGTTATGTGCGGCCAGCGAGCCGAACCGCGCGGTCTGCGTAAGGTATCATAGCAGGGCACACCGTCGAGCCTCGTTGCCGAGCGAGGCGGAAGGCAGCGATGAACAAGAAACAACTTCGCAGCAACTTCGAGCCGGGCACCACGCGCGAGGCCGTGCGCCGGGCGCAGTGGAAAGCGCTCGGCTTGAGCGACGACGACATGCAAAAGCCGAAGATCGCCGTCGTCAACAGCTCGTCGGAGCTCGCGATCTGTTTCAGTCACCTCGATGGCGTCGCGAAAGTCGTCAAGGACGCGGTACGCGCTGCGGGCGGATTGCCGTTCGAAGTGCGGACCGCGGCGCCCAGCGATTTCATCATCTCGGCCGGCGGGTCCGGATACATACTGGCGAGCCGCGACCTCGTCGTTAACGACATGGAGATCGCGATTCAGGGCGCGCAGCTCGACGGCATGGTGTGTCTCACGTCCTGCGACAAGACGCCGCCCGCGCACCTCATGGCGGCGGGGCGCTTCAACATTCCGACGATCCTCGTCGTCTGCGGGTATCAGCCTGCCGGCGAATATCGCGGCAAGCACGTCGATATCGAGGATATCTTCATGGGCTCGGTGCAGACGTCGTTCGGCAAGCTCGATCGCGAGGAGCTTCGCGAGATGGCCGACAACGCGATTCGCGGCCCCGGCGTGTGCTCGGGCATGGCGACCGCGAACTCGATGCACGTCGTCGTCGAGGCCCTCGGGATGAGCTTGCCGGGGAGCGCGCCGGTTGCCGCGAACGGCAAAGCGATGTTCGAATTCGCGCGGCAATCCGGCGAGCGCATCGTCGGGATGGTTCTGGAGGACTTGCAACCGCGCGCCATTCTGACGGAGGGCGCCTTTCGCAATGCGGTCGCGGCGGTTTTGGCCGTGAGCGGCTCGATCAATTGCATCAAGCACCTCCAAGCCACGGCCGTCGAAGCCCACGTCGATATCGACGTGTTCGCGTTGTTCAACGAGCTCGGTAAGAAAATCCCGGTCTTAAGCGCGGTGCGGCCGAACGGCGACGACAGCATCGAAGCCTTCGAGGCCGCCGGCGGCGCCCGCGCGCTCATGAAGCAGCTCGAGCCGTTGCTCGACACTCGCGTGCTCACGGTCACGGGCAAAACGTTGGCGCAAAATCTCGCCGACGTCGTCGTGCGCGATACGGAAGTGATTCGACCGATCGACCGTCCGTTCTCCGACAAGCCGCCGATCGTGATTCTCAAGGGCTCACTCGCGCCCGAGAGCGCCGTCGTCAAGCTCGGCTTGCGCGATCCGGCGCGCAAGGACAAGTTCCGCGGCCGTGCCATCGTCTATGACGACGGTTTCGAGGCCATCGCCGGCATCCAAAAGGGCGCCGTGAAACCCGGACACGTGCTCGTCGTGCGCGGCATGGGTCCGAAAGGCGGTCCGGGGATGGCGGGGCCGGCGTCGATGGTCGTCTTTGCGCTGTATTCGGCGGATTTGCAAAACGAGGTTGCGTTCGTTTCGGACGGCCAGTTGTCGGGCCTTTGCAACAAAGGTCTCACGATCGCCGAAGTTTCTCCGGAGGCGGCGGTCGGCGGACCGCTTGCGCTCGTCGAGAACGGCGACACCATCGCGATCGACGTCGAGGCATACTCGCTCGACCTCGAGGTGCCGGAGGCGGAGCTCGCACGTCGTCGCGAACGCTTGGAGCTCAAGCTCAAGCCGTCGACCGGGTGGCTGTCGATCTATCGCGAGCAGGTTCAGCCGATGTCGAAAGGCGTCGTTCTAGTCAGGGACCTGTAGGAGCGAGCTTCGCTCGCGATCTTTGCTTCTGATCGACAGAAGAATCGCGAGCGGAGCTCGCTCCTACAATTTCAATTTGCGATTTCTTCGTGACCTCGACGGTGCCCGTGTCGCCGTCGACCTTGACCCAGTCGCCGGTCTCGATGACGTCGAGCGGATCTCGATCGAGATCGGTGACCGATGGGATGCGCATGACGACGGCCCCGAGCGCCACTTTGGTCGTCATCTCGTTGAAGACCATGGCACGCGGTGCGTTGCCCGCAAGCCGCGCCGTGTGAAAAATCACGGACCAACCCGACGAGCCTTTGGCGCCGCGAAAAACGAGCACCTTGTCTTTGAAGCTCTGGCCGCGCAACTCGTGGCGGGTCTCGATGACGGTGCCCTGCATGGGATTGATGCCGCCCCAACCCGAGATCGTCTCGCGCGTGACGAGCGCTTCGCCTTCGGCGACGCCGCCGACGACCTTACGGCCGCGCAGCACGAGCGGTTTCTCCTTCATCGCAGATCCCCCGTCCAGCGGCCCGTGAGCGCGGCGTTGATACAGTCCTCGGTCGTGCCGAACCACGCCTGGATGCCCATCATGGCCGGCAAGTAGTGCACTTGCTTCGCCGAATCGAGCGCCGCGACCTTGGTTCCGGGGGGCAACGCGTGACCGATCGCCGAGCAGGTATCGGTCAGCACGTGTCCGCCCGCGTCGAGGATGATCTTCGTGTAGCCCGCCACGTCGGCCTGTGCGCGCACGGCACGTGACGTGAATATCCAGAGGTCGCAGTTCTCGCTGATCTTTCTGCCTGCAAGCAGCCGGCAGGCCTCTTCGATCTGCTCGACGGCCGCGTGCGGGC
>Ga0209320_10000684_pt1 | contig 17502 bp, 13 predicted proteins | sample Rifsed13ft4_FD_184008 | JGI IMG/M metagenome (GOLD analysis project Ga0209320, IMG submission 184008) | Soil microbial communities from Rifle, Colorado, USA - sediment 13ft 4 (version 2) | ecosystem: Environmental > Terrestrial > Deep subsurface > Rock core/Sediment | place: Rifle, Colorado... | reverse complement strand
CGTTCGCGGCGCTGTCCGCGCCGTCGGGCACGGTCTCGTGCAGCAGATTCGGAATCCCCGGCAATAGCTCTTCGAGCTCCCGCTCGATCTCGGCAAGGCGCCGTTCGCCCGCGGCAAGCACGCCCCCGAGATCGCCGACTTCCTGTAGCAAAGGCTCGACGTCTTCGCCGGCCGCTTTGGCGCGTCCGATCGCCTTCGAGCGCTCGTTGCGCTTCTGCCGTTGGGCTTCCACGTCGACCTGCACGCGCTTGCGCTCCGCTTCGAGCGCCTCGAACGGCCCGCGCTCGAATACATGGCCGCGCCGCGCGAGGTTCGCGACCACGCGGTCGAGGTCGGTGCGCAACAGCTTGATGTCCAACATGGTGCGAGATAGTAAACGCTCGGCGCGGTGCGTTAAATGGCTCGCGTGCTCGGACGCCGGCCGATCAGGCGAACAAGAGACGCTCGACGCGTTGACACCAGCCGGCCAACGCGAGCCACGCGAGCACGAGACCGGTGAGAACTCCGGCGCCGTTCGCAAGCACGTCGAACATATCGAAGTTGCGAGTAGTCACGAGATACTGAAGGAGATCGAGACCGAGGCCGAGAGCGACGAGCGCCACGGCAATCGCCAGGTGTCGCTTGCGCTGGTACAACCCCGAAAACCAAATCATCAGCAGAAAGTACGAGCCCGCGTGCACGAGCTTGTCTGGAAACAGAAATCTCGGCAGCTCCGTGCCCGGGACGAGGCTCCCGACGCAGACTCCCGCGACCAAGAGCCATCCAAACGTCAACCACAGCCACGGATAGCGCAGCGGCAGCACGCTAGTCAGGATCGCCGATGACGTCGGCGCCGGCTGGCGGGTCGAACTCGAACAGGCTCTCGTCGAGCTCCGCGTTCACGACGACGTCGGAAAACTCGATGCGCGTCGTTTGCTCGAGCCCGTCGACGAGCTCGAGCTGCCGCGGCAGCCCTTCGCTGAAGGCGATCCGCACTGAGGTGAAGTCCGCGCTCGCGGTTTTCGGCGCGAGCTTGACCCAATCGTGGTCGTCGATGCGATCGCTCCGTACCACTTCGAAGCTCTCGTACAGGTTCTCGTCGCCGGCCAAGAGCAGCGCGAAATTCGCGGTCTCGAGCTCGTCGAGCCGCGTCACGGCCACCTGGGCCAGCTCGACATCATAGGTCCACAACGCCTCGCCATCGGCGACGACGATCGTCTCGAGCGGCGGCTCTTGATGCCAATAGAAACGATTCGGCCTCTTGAGCGCCATCGTTCCGACCGCCGTCTCGAAAAGCTCGTGGTCGGCAGTCCAAGTCTCTTGGCGGAATTGGGCGCTCAGCTTGTCGACGTCAGCGAGAAACGCGTCGAGAACGTCGGCGCCGGTCGGCGCGACGGCATCCTGGTCTTCTTGTTGCGCCGGCGCAGCGACGGCAGCGCCGAGCAGCGCAACCACGCAGGCGACGCGCTTAATCATCCCCCGGCGGCGGCGGCGCGAGCACTTCTCTGAATCCATTCGACTGCAAGCTCCCAACGATTTGAGCCTCCTCCATCGTCTCGACCATCCGTGCCGCGCGGTTGTAGCCAATCTTCAAACGCCGCTGAATCCCCGAGATCGACGCTTTGCGCGTCTCGGTGACGATTCTCACGGCCTGGTCGTAAAGGGGATCCCGCTCACCGTCCAGCTCGCCGCTCACGAGCGATTCTACACTGTCGCCCCCGGCGTCGGCGCCGTTGACGATATCCTCGATGTACGCGGGGCGGCCGCTGCCCCGCAACGCCCTCACGACCGCATGGACCTCGTTGTCCGACACGAACGCTCCGTGGACGCGCGTCGGCATGGACGTGCCGGACGGCAGGTACAGCATGTCGCCGTGACCGAGCAGGTGCTCGGCGCCGATCTGATCGAGAATCGTCCGCGAATCGACTTTCGCCGAGACCTGGAACGCGATGCGGCACGGAATGTTGGCCTTGATGAGCCCCGTGATGACGTCGACGGACGGCCGTTGCGTCGCGATGATCATGTGAATTCCCGAGGCGCGGGCCTTCTGGGCGAGCCGCGCGATGAGCTCTTCGACCTTCTTCCCGACCATCATCATCATGTCCGCGAGCTCGTCGATGATGACCACGACGAACGGCAGGGGCTTGAGCTCCGGCGCGGTCTCGCCGTCCACGCCGGGCTCGAACATCGGGTCCGTGAGCGGTTTGCCCTTGCCTCGCGCCTCGTTGACTTTGCGGTTGAAGCCGGAAATGTGCCGTACGCCGAGCGTCGCCATCACGGCATAACGGCGTTCCATCTCCGCGACGCACCACCGCAACGCGTTGGCCGCCTGCTTCATGTCCGTAACGACGGGCGCGAGCAGGTGCGGAATGCCTTCGTACACGGAGAGCTCGAGCATCTTCGGATCGATCATGATGAGGCGTACATGCTCGGGCTTTGCCTTGTACAGCAAGCTCAACACCATGGCATTGAGGGCGACGGACTTGCCCGAACCCGTCGTGCCTGCGATCAGCAAGTGCGGCATGCGGGCGAGGTCCGCGACCACGGGCCTGCCGCTGATGTCCTTGCCGAGCGCGAGCGTGAGCGGCGATTTGAGCTCGTCGTAGACTTCGGACTTGATGATCTCGCCGAGCGAGACGATTTCGCGCACTTCGTTCGGGATCTCGAGGCCTACGTATGGTTTGCCGGGAATCACCTCGACGACGCGCACGCTGACCGTCGACAATGACCGCGCCAGATCTTTCGCGAGATTGCTGATCTGACTGACTTTGACGCCGGGCGCGGGCTTGAGCTCGAAGCGCGTCACGACGGGGCCCGGGTGAACCGCGACGACCTCGACCTCGATGCCGAAATCGTTGAGCTTGAGCTCGACGAGCCGCGACATCGCTTCGAGAGCTTCCGCGGAATAGCCGCCCTCTTTCGGCGGCGCATCGTCGAGCAGCGCGAGCGTCGGCAGCTCGCTCGAGGCGGGCGGCTCGAACAACGGAACCTGGCGCTCGCGCTCGGAGCGCGCGCTGACCTCGACCTTCTCGATGGTCGGCTCGATGCGCGGAAGGATTTTCGGCCTGCTGCGGCTCTTGGTCACGAGCTCCTGCCGTTGCTGCTTCGCTCGGCGCCCCTCGAGCCAGATGCGCACGCGATTGATCGCGATATTGACCTCGGTGACGCCCGCGAGCACGGCCCGGCCCGTGTGGTCCATGATCGCGACCCACGACACGCCCGTGGCGAGCGACACCGCTGCGAGCCAGAGCACGAGCATGAGCACCGTCGCACCGAGCAGTCCGAGGAGATACTCGAGCCCGAACCCGACGCCCTGACCGAGCAGCCCCCCGGCCGTCTCGCGCAGCGCAGCCGCTTGGAAGTGCAACGTCGCAAGCCCCGAGCTCATCGACACGACGAGCAGGAACCCGGTGCCGCGCAGGAGCAAAGCGGTGCGGCTCGAGGCAACTTGTTGATCACGAAACAGGAATACACCGGCCAAGAGCACCAAGATCGGGAATAGGAACGCCGATTGGCCGAACAAGAGCAGCGCGATGTCGGCAAACCACGCGCCGGCCGGACCCATGCGGTTCGTGACGGCCGCGGTATCGCCGACGACGCTGAAGGCGGGGTCCAAAGGATTGTAGCTCATGAGCGCGAGCAGCATGATGAGAGCGACGCCCGCGAGCACCCAAAACGCCGACTCGCGCAAGCCCCTGACACGGGGCACGAAAAAGGAATGCGGCGTGGCGCTCGTTTTCACTCAGTTAAGTTGTACGGGAATTAACGTCCTTAATAGCCTGATTATACTGATAACTGGTCCTGCGCAAAGCGTAACTTTCAGTACGTTTCGCGCGGGCGCATGGCTTAATATCCGTCGAGCACGCTATGACGGAAGTCCACGGCAATCTCAAGCTCGAGCAGATATCGAGCATTCACGGTGTCGCGCCCGAGGCATGGAACGCGATCGGCCGCGGCGATCCGTTCATGCGCCATGAGTTCCTCGCCGCGCTCGAGGATTCCGGGTGTGTCGGGCGCGGCACGGCTTGGGAGCCGTGCCACCTGCTCGCGAAAACCACCGCCGGGGACTTGGTCGGAGCGCTGCCGCTCTACTTCAAGCACGATTCGCTCGGCGAGTTCGTATTCGATTGGAGCTGGGCCGACGCCTACGAGCGCGCGGGCCTCCGTTACTACCCGAAGCTCGTGAGCTCGATTCCGTTTACGCCGGCCACAAGCAGCCGGCTGCTGGTTGCCGATCCCGCGCAAACGGACGCGGTCGCGGAGCGGCTCATCGCGGCGGCGTTGCAGCTCGCCAAAGACGCCGACGCCTCGTCCTTGCATGTCCTATTCCCGCTCGCGGAGGAGGGGCGGTATTTCCAAAAGCACGGATTCCTCGAGCGCAAGGGCTGTCAATTTCATTGGCGTAATGAGAGCTACACGAGCTTCGACGATTTTCTGAGCCGCTTCAGCTCGGCGAAACGCAAGAAGGCGCGCCGCGAGCGGCGCCGGATCGCCGAGGCTGCGATCGGCTTCGAGCACTTGCGCGGGGACGAGCCGAGCGCGAGCGACTGGGACCACATCTTCGAGTTCTACGCGCGCACTTTTCGGCGTCGCGGCCGCAGTCCTTATCTCAATCGCGAGTTTTTCGCCGCAATCGCCACGGCGATGCCGGACAACCTCTTGGTCATTCTCGCGCGCTCACAGCGACGCCCGATCGCGACGGCCATCTGCTTTCAGAGCGCCACCACGTTGTATGGACGCTACTGGGGCAGTATTGCGGACTTTCACAGCCTGCATTTCGAGGCCTGCTATTACCAAGGAATCGACTATTGCATCGCACAGGGATTGCAGCGCTTCGAGCCCGGAACTCAAGGGGAGCATAAGTTGAGCCGCGGCTTCAACCCGAGCCCCACCTGGTCGTACCACTGGCTCAAGAACAGCGCCTTTTACTCGGCGATCGAGGAATTCTTGAATCGCGAAACGGCGCACGTCGATACGTACATGGATTACTTGCAGGAGCATGTCCCGTACCGGCGTGATCTCGCGCGCGACGTCCAGTCATGAGCAGCCTGCGTTGGCTCAAGCCCTCCGAAGGTCCGGACGCTTTGCCGAGCCCGGCGTCCGCGCTCCGCGATCCCAACGGCCTGCTCGCAGCGGGCGGCTCTTTGCAACCGCAGTGGCTGCTCACCGCCTACCGGCACGGGATCTTTCCGTGGTACGAGGAAGGCCAACCGATTCTGTGGTGGTGCCCCGACCCGCGCGCCGTTCTCGAGCTCGAGGACTTTCGAACCTCCCGCCGCCTGCGCCGGACCCTGCGCCGGCGCCTTTTCACCGTGACGGCCGACCGTGCGTTTGCGGATGTCATCGATGCGTGCGCCGCGCCGCGCCGTTATACGGAGGCTACCTGGATCACGCCGGACATGATGGCGGCTTACAAGCGCATGCATGTGCTCGGTTGGGCGCACTCGTTCGAAGCCTGGCAAGATGGGCGCCTCGCGGGCGGCGTTTACGGCATTGCGATCGGCCGCGTGTTCTTCGGCGAGTCGATGTTCGCGCGCGAGCGTGACGCGTCGAAGATCGCCCTCGCGCATGCGGTCGCGTATCTCAAAGAGCGCGGGCACGCGCTCATCGATTGTCAAATCCCCTCGAGCCACATGGCGAGCTTAGGTGCGAGCTCGCTGCCGCGCGAGCGCTTTTTGCAGCTTCTAAAAGAGCTGTGCGAGCCCGTCGGCGAGCCCGGTCCGTGGACCGGCGGCATGGGGGAAAGATAGGGTACACGGGCGTTTGCGGGGTCGCGGCGTGTATGCAACAATGCGGCGCCCGTCGATCCGGAGACCCGTTGCTGGATGGCAAAAGAAGACGCGATACAAATGGAAGGAACGGTAATGGAAACGTTGCCGAATACGACCTTTCGCGTCGAGCTGCAAAACGGCCACGTCGTGACTGCGCACATCTCGGGCAAGATGCGCAAGAACTATATTCGTATTCTCAAAGGCGACACAGTGACCGTCGAGCTCACGCCGTACGACCTCACCAAAGGCCGAATCGTCTACCGCGCGCGGTAATCCGGGGACAGTTTACCTATTTCCTCCGCACGCGAGGCGGCGCACGCAGGTTCGGGAAATAGGTAAACTGTCCCCGGATTACCGGAGCTTCGCTCGCGATTCTCATATTCGCGAGCGAAGCTCGCTCCTACCAAAATCAGGAGAGATGCTCGAGCTCCGGGATGGTGGGCTCGGTGAGCAGAATCAGCCCTTCGCCGTCGGCGCCGAGATCCACGCGCACGTGACCGCCGGTCTTGAGCTTGCCGAACAAGAGCTCCTCGGCGAGCGGGCGCTTGATGTGCTCTTGAATGATGCGCGCCATGGGCCGGGCGCCCATGGTCTTGTCGTAGCCCCTCGCCGCGATCCACTCCCGAGCCGCGGGCTCGAGCTCGATGGTCACCTCGTTCTTCTCGAGCTGCGCCTCGAGCTCGACGATGAGCTTGTCGACGACGCGCGCGATCGACTTCTCGTCGAGCGCGGCGAACTGGATAATGGCGTCGAGCCGGTTTCGGAACTCCGGCGAGAAGATCCTCTTGATGACTTCCATGCCGTCAGTCGAATGATCCTGCTGTGTGAAACCGACCGAGGCGCGGCTCATCTCCTGCGCACCCGCATTCGTCGTCAGGACAATCGTGACGTTGCGGAAATCGGCCTTGCGTCCATTGTTGTCGGTCAACGTGCCGTGATCCATGACCTGCAGCAATAGATTGAACACTTCCGGATGCGCCTTCTCGATCTCGTCGAACAAGAGCACGCAATGCGGATTCTTGGTGATGGCTTCGGTCAAGAGCCCGCCCTGATCGAATCCCACGTACCCCGGTGGAGCACCGATCAGGCGCGACACGGTGTGCCGCTCCATGTATTCGGACATGTCGAAGCGGATGAGCTCGACGCCCATCGTCAGGGCCAATTGCCGCGTCACCTCGGTCTTGCCGACCCCCGTCGGACCCGAGAATAGGAACGAGCCGACGGGCTTCCTCTCGTCGCCGAGGCCGGAGCGCGACATCTTGATCGCGGCAGCCAGCGCTTCGATGGCTTTGTCCTGACCGAAGATCACGAGCTTGAGATCGCGCTCGAGCGTGCGCAGCGCATCGCGATCCGATGCCGACACATTCTTCGGCGGAATGCGCGCGATCTTGGCAACGATATTCTGGATCAGCTCGACGCCGATGACTTTTTGCCGTTCTGCTTCGGGCTGCAGCCGGCAGTGAGCGCCGGCTTCATCGATGACGTCTATAGCCTTGTCGGGCAAGTGACGATCGTTGATGTGGCGGCTCGCGAGCTCGGCCGCGGCGACGAGCGCTTCATCCGCATACGTGACGCCGTGATGCTCCTCGAAGCGGCTCTTGAGGCCGCGCAGGATCTCGACCGTCTCCTCCGTGGTCGGCTCGACGACGTCGATCTTCTGAAAACGCCGCGCGAGGGCATGATCCTTTTCGAAGATTCCGCGAAATTCCGTGTATGTCGTCGAGCCGATGCAGCGAAGCTCGCCGTTCGCGAGCACGGGCTTGATGAGGTTCGACGCATCCATGACGCCGCCGGATGCCGCACCGGCCCCGATGACCGTGTGAATCTCGTCGATGAACAAAATCGCCCCGGGCTGTTTCTTGAGCTCGGCGATCACGCCTTTGAGGCGCTTCTCGAAGTCGCCGCGATACTTGGTGCCGGCGATCAACGAGCCCATGTCGAGCGCGTAAATCGTGCAGTCGCGCAAAATCTCCGGCACCTTGCCCTCGACGATGAGGCGCGCAAGCCCCTCGGCCAGCGCCGTCTTGCCGACGCCCGCCTCGCCGACGAACAGCGGATTGTTCTTGCGGCGGCGGCAGAGTATCTGCACGGTCCGCTCGATCTCGAGCTCGCGTCCGATCAGCGGGTCGATGGCACCTTCCCTCGCAAGCGCGTTGAGATTCGTCGTGAACCGCTCGAGCGCACCGGGCTCGGTGGCCGCGCCGCCTTCTTCGACCGATGCGCCGTCATCGGCTCCGGTCTTCTCGCGGTGCAGCTTCGGCACGCGATGCGACAAATAGTGCACGACGTCGAGACGCGTCACGTCTTGGAGGCCCAACAAGTACACGGCCTGCGATTGCTTCTCGCCGAATATGGCAACGAGCACGTTGCCGGGGGCGACTTCCTTGCGGCCGCTTTGCTGCACGTGAAACACGGCGCGCTGCAACACTCGTTGGAAGCCGAGGGTCGGTTGCACGTCGGGATCTTCGTTGTCGGCGCTTTTGAGACGCGGCGTCGACTCGGCAATTGCATCCTGCAAGTCTTTGCTGAGGCGCGCGATGTCGGCGCCGCAGTTCTCGAGTATCTCGACGACCTGCGGCGTGTCGAGCAACGCGAGCAGCAAGTGCTCCACGGTGATGAACTCGTGGCGTTCCTCGCGAGCCCTCTGGAAGGCCTCGTTGAGACAATATTCGAGCTCGGCGGACAGCATTATGTCTCTTCCATCGTGCACAGCAGGGGATGCTGGTGCTGCTGGGCAAGCCCCGTCACCTGCGCAACCTTGGTTTCGGCGATCTCATACGTATATACGCCGCAGATACCCTTACCCTTGGTGTGCACCTCCAACATGATGCGCGTAGCCGTATTTCTGTCCAAGCCGAACACTTTTTGCAACACCTGCACTACAAACTCCATAGGCGTGTAATCATCATTGAGTAGAATCACGCGGTAAAGGGGCGGCCGCTTGAGGCGCGGCGGCGCTTCTTGGACGGCGGTACCCTGGTCGGAGTCTCGATGGTGCTCGCGCGAATGATCGGACATAGCTTACGATTCTATAAGTGTTTTCGGGTCGATGAATAGATCGAATTCACGGACCGGTGCCCCGCGCCAGGCGAACGTCTGTGACCGTGCAAGCTCTTGCAAATTCAGTCGCTTGTTACACACAGCTAACCTGCCCTATGATGGCTGGCCAGGCTAGAGCTCAAGGCCCCATGGAAATACCCGCGGATGCTCTGAAACGCCTTGCCGAATGGAAGGAGCAGTCGGCGGAGCAGTGGCTCAAAACCGCAGGCCGCTACTTGCCGCCCGTGGTGGCGGTCGTTTTGGTGCTCGCCATCGCCTACCGGCTCGCGGAGCTCACTTGGCTCGTCGTACCCGGCGACTCGCCCACCGCGCCCCCGCCCGCGGTCGCCACTACGCGTTCGACTCAAGGCCCGGCGCCGAGCTCGCGTCTGGACAGCCTCGCGGACTGGCATCCTTTCGGCGAGGCGTCGCAAGCGGCGCCGGAAACCGTCGTCGAGGAAGTCGTCGATGCCCCGGAGACGACTTTGAGCCTCGTGCTCAACGGTGTCTGGGCGCGCCCGCAGCCCGAGGACGGCACTGCCTCGATCTCGAGCGGACGCGGCGAGCAGAAGTTTTATCACACGGGCGCAGCAATCGACGGCGGCAACGGTGCGACGCTGTACGCCGTGTACGAGAACCGTGTGCTGATCAACCGTAGCGGCCGGCTCGAGACGCTGCGCTTCCCGCAACCGCAAGAGCTCGCCGGGGCGGCGCCGCCGATGGGGCGCGTCGCGCCCCCGACGCCGCAGAACACGGGCGGCTCGTTGCGCGAGGTATTGAGCGCCAACGCGTCGCGGATCACGGATGTCATTCGGGCGTCGCCGCATCTCGAAGGCGGCCAAATGGTCGGCTACCGCATCACGCCCGGTCGCGACCGCGATGCCTTTGCCGCGCTCGGGCTCGAGCCCGGCGACGTGCTGACCGACGTCAACGGCACCGTGCTCAACGACATGGCGACGTCGCTGCAAGTCTTCGAATCCCTGGGAGAGGCGTCGATGGCCACCGTGACGGTCCTGCGTGAGGGCACGCCGCAGGTCATCGTCATCGACATGACCCAGCTGCAAAACATCGCGGAGAATCTCGAATGAAGAATCTCGAGCATCGCGCAGTCAAGCGAGCTTGGAACGTCGCGGTCGGTTGCGCCGTATGCATCGTCGCGCCGCAAGCGGCGCGTGCGCAGGCGCAAGACCAGCAGATCACTCCGAGCTTTCGCGAGAACGACATCCGCGTCGTCATCGAGGGCGTGCAGGCCGTCACGGGGCGGCCGATGATCGTCGATCCCCGCGTGCGCGCGAACGTGACGTTGTACAACTCGACGCCGCTGACACCGGACGAGTTCTATCAGCTGTTCCTGCAAATGCTCGAGGTTCACGGCTACATGGCCGTGGAGTCCGACGGCGTCGTCCAAATTCTGCCCGATGCCAACGCGCGCCAGGTGGGCGGCTCGGGCCCCGAGGGCCAAGGCTCCGAAATCGTCACGCAGACCATCGAGCTCAGAAACGTCGGGGCCGCGCAGCTCGTGCCGATCCTGCGTCCGATGATGCCGCAATATGCGCATCTGGCGGCGCACCAGAGCGCCAACATGCTGATCCTCTCCGACCGTGCAGGCAACATGCAGCGCATGGTCGATATCATCCGGCGCATCGATCGTGTCGGTTCCGAGGATGTCGAGGTCATTCCGCTCCAGCACGCGGCGGCCAGCGAGGTCGTGCGCATGTTGAGCACGCTCGTGCAGGCGTCCGCGGCCGCGACCGGCGTACCGACCGTGCAAGCGTTCCCCGACGAGCGCACCAACAGCGTGCTGCTGTCCGGATCGACGAACATGAAGGCCGGCTACCGCGAGCTCATCGCGAGTCTCGACACGCCCTCGGAGACTGGCGGCGAGACGCTGGTTCGCTATTTGAACTATGCGGACGCCGAAGACCTCGCGACGAAGCTTCAGGGGCAATACGGCGCGCAGGCGGCCGCCGAAGGCGCCGCGGGCGGTCCCAATGCGGGCACGATCAGCATCTGGCCGGATTCCGGCACCAACGCGCTCGTGATCAACGCACCGGCGCGCATCCGGCAAGACATGCTGAGTGTCATCGACCGGATCGACATTCGGCGGCTCCAAGTGCTCGTCGACGCGATCATCGTCGAGGTCAGTGAGGACAAGGCCGCGGAGCTCGGGCTCACGTGGGTGATCGACGGCTCGGACGAGGACGAGGCCGTCGGCCTCACCAATTTCCCCGGCGCTTCCGGGGGAGGCATCCTGAATCTTGCAACCATCGGCCAGAGCGACACGCCGAACCCGGCGAGCGTACCGCAAGGCATCACGATGGCCGTCGGCCGCATCCGCGACGCCGGCACGAGCTGGGCGGCCGTGGTTTCGGCGCTGCGCGGCGACGCCGCGACGAACATCATCTCGACGCCGACCATCACCGTGCTCGACAACGAGGAAGCGGAGATCCGCGTGGGCCAGGAAGTGCCGTTCGTGAGCGGCCAGTTCACGAGCACGGGCAGCTCCGACGGCTCCGTGAACCCGTTCACGACGATCCAGCGGCAGGAGGTCGGCACGAGCTTGAGGATCACGCCGCAGATCAACGAGGGCACGGGGGTGCAACTCGCGATCGAGCAGGAGACTTCGAGCTTGAGCAGCGAAGCCACGGGCGCCGTCGACTTGGTCACGAACACGAGGAGCATCGTAACGTCGGTGTACGTCGACGACGGCGACGTGCTCATCTTGGGCGGGCTCATCGACGACCAGTTGTTGCAGCGCGAGCAGCGCGTGCCCGTGCTCGGACGCATTCCCGGCTTGGGCTGGCTATTCCGCGCGCGCAGAACCGACCGCGAGCGCAGCAACCTCATGGTTTTCATTCGTCCGACGATTCTCCGCGACAGCGCGGGCGCGAGCGAGGCGACGAGCGGCAAGTACCGATACCTTCAGGAGCAACAGCAGGAACAGTCGCAGAGGCCGCCGCAGCTCATGCGCGGGGAAAGTCACCCCGAGCTGCCGCCGCTGCCGCCCGCGGACACTCCGGCGACGACTCCCGAGGAAACTCCCGCCAGTGGCGACGGCGCGCCCTGAGCCCGGCGCCGGCGCGGCACCGGCGTCGCCGCGCCTGCTGCCTTTTGCGTTCGCGAAACGCCACGGCGTGCTCGTCGAGAACGGTCCGCAAGGCCCGCGGGCGATTTATCGCAAAGGCACGTCGCCGCTCAGTCTCGCCGAAGCCAGGCGCTTCGTCGGCGTCCCCTTGAGCTTCACGGCCGTCGATGCGGAACTGTTCGATGCGCGGCTGCAAACCGCTTACGAGAGCGGCGCCGCGATGACCATGGTCGAGGGGCTCGACGACGACGTCGACCTGTTCGCCGTTGCGCAACAGCTGCCCGAGCCTTCAGACCTCTTGGACAGCGTCGACGATGCGCCGATCATCCGGCTCATCAATGCCCTCCTGACTCAAGCGGTCAAGAACAACGCGTCGGATATCCACATCGAGCCCTATGAGAACCGGCTCACCGTGCGCTTCCGCATCGACGGCATCTTGCAGGAGGTGCTGCAGTCGCGGCGCGCCGTCGCACCGCTCGTCGTTTCGCGCATCAAGGTCATGTCGAAGCTCGACATCGCCGAGAAACGCCTGCCGCAGGACGGCAGAATCTCGTTGCGCATCGCGGGACGCGCCGTCGACGTGCGTGTCTCGACGATTCCTTCCGGACACGGCGAGCGCGTCGTGCTGCGGTTGCTCGACAAGCAGGCGGGCCGCCTCGACCTCGACCACTTGGGAATGTCGGCTCGCGATCAAAAGATCATGGACGAGCTCATCCATCGGCCGCACGGAATCCTGCTCGTCACGGGCCCGACGGGGTCCGGCAAAACGACGACGTTGTATGCGGCTCTCGAGCGCATCAACGATTTGAGCCGCAACATCCTCACTGTGGAGGATCCCATCGAGTATCACATCGACGGCATCGGCCAGACGCAGGTCAACACCAAGGTCGACATGACGTTCGCGCGCGGCTTGCGTGCGATCCTGCGCCAGGACCCGGACGTCGTCATGGTGGGCGAGATTCGCGATCTCGAAACCGCCGAAATCGCGGTACAGGCAAGCTTGACGGGTCATTTGGTGCTTTCGACGTTGCACACGAACACGGCGGTCGGCGCCGTGACGCGCTTGCGCGACATGGGTGTCGAGCCGTTCCTGTTGTCATCGAGCTTGATCGGCGTGATCGCGCAGCGTCTCGTGCGCGTGCTCAACCCGGCCGTCGCCGAGCCCTACACGGCTTCGGAGTACGAGTGTCAGGTCATGAACGTGGATCCGGCCAATCCGCCGACGCTTTACCGCGTAGGCGTAGAGGAGCGCGCTTATGAAGGCCGCACGGGCATTTACGAAGTCGTCACCATCGACAACGAGATGCGCACGATGATTCACGACGGCGCCGGCGAGCACGAGCTCGAGCGCAACGCACGGCGACGGGGCCCGAGCATCCGCGAGGACGGGATCCGCCGCGTGTTGGCGGGCTCCACGACTCTCGAGGAGGTCTTGAGGGTCACGCGCAGCGACTAGTGGCCAGCAACAGAGGGTTCTTCTAGAGTGGGCGCGTTTCAGTACGTCGCCGTCGACGCCGCGGGCAAGGAGTACAAGGGCGTTCTCGAGGGCGACACCGCCAAGCACGTGCGCCAGCTGCTGCGCGAACGCAAGCTACTGCCCGTCGAAGTCGCCGAGGTCGAGTCGCAGGAGAGGCGCGCGCGGCGCCCCCTGATCTCGTTCGGCCGCCGCATCGGCACGCTCGATCTCGCGCTCCTCACGCGGCAGTTGGCGACGCTCGTGCGTGCCGGCTTGCCGCTCGATGAGTCATTGCAAGCCGTCAGCGAGCAGACCGACAAGCCGCGCTTGAAGAGCATCGTGCTCGGCGTGCGCGCCAAGGTGCTCGAGGGCCATAGCATGGCTTCCGGGCTCGAAGATTTTCCACAGGCGTTTCCGACCGTGTACCGGGCCACGGTGGCCGCCGGCGAGCAGGCCGGTCAACTCGACTCGGTACTGGAGCGGCTCGCCGAATACACCGAATCCCGCCATGGGCTGCGGCAAAAAATCGCCCAGGCGATGATCTACCCGATCGTGCTCACCGTCCTGTCGCTCGGCATCGTAGTCTTCATGCTCATCGCGATCGTTCCGAAGATCGTGGAAGTCTTTGAAAACACCGGGCAACAGCTTCCCGTCCTGACACGCGCGCTCATCGCGCTCGCGACGTTTCTACAATCGTGGTGGTGGGCGGCATTGGCGGCCATCGTCGTGATCGTGCTCGCGATCAGAAAAGTGCTGCAAGGCGAGCAGGCGCGCCGCGTGTTCCACGGCTGGCTGCTGCGTTTGCCGGTTGTGGGTCGAGTCGTTCGCGGGCTCAACACGGCGCGTTTCACGCGCACCTTGAGCATCCTGACCACGAGCGGCGTACCGGCGCTCGAGGCTTTGCAGATCGGCGCCTCCGTCGTCGGCAATCTGCCGATGCGCGCTGCAGTCGAGGAAGCGAGCATACGCGTGCGCGAAGGCGCGGCAATCGGCCGATCGCTCTCCCAGTCCAAATTGTTCCCGCCGATGAGCATCCACCTGATTTCGAGCGGCGAAGCGAGCGGCGAACTCGACAGCATGCTCGAACGGGCCGCGATTCATCAAGAGAGCGAGATGGATAGCCTGCTGAGCGCAATGCTCAGCATCTTGGAGCCGGCGCTGATCGTTCTTATGGGCGTGATGGTGCTCACGATCGTCATGGCGATTCTGTTGCCTATTTTCCAAATCAATCAGCTCGTAGGCTGACTTTCGCGCCGCGGATTCGGGCGTTTCGTCACGGTTTGTGCGCCCGTTCACATTCTGCTTCGGACGGGTATTGCGAAGGACCCCTGCTAGGTTTATAAAAGCGCCGATCGCGGTTTAAGGGCTGGCCGCCTCCAAATTGGGGAGGAGCTATGACCGATGAGTCAGCGCTAAAAGATGATTTAGAAGACGAAAGCGAAGAGGCTGAAGAGGAGTCAGAAGATTCGGCGGGCGAAGATTCTGAAGCCGAAGAGGTCACGGACAACGTCGGTGATCCGTCGGTCGAGATCAACGTCGAAGAGCTCATCCATGAGCTCGAGAGTAACGGTCTCGCCAGCAAGCTCGGCCGAGAAGTGGACACGAGACGCCGCCTCGAGGAATTGATGGAGCGTCGCAGGGCGAATCGCGATCTCGAGGATTTCGAGGACTACGAGATATAACGAGTGCTTGCGGAGAGTCGTCGGCCGGGAGCGCTCAGTGGAAATCTCTCGACCGAGCCGTGAGCCCGCCCAGCAAGAAACTATGATCGTACAGGCGCTCTGCGATGACGTGCACGACGTCATGCTCCTTCTGCACCTTACCCTTGAACCCCAATAAAGTAGCGCCCAACAATACCTCGCGCGCACGTTGCGCGAGCCGTTCCCAGACGATCAGATTGAGATAGCCCGATTCGTCCTCGACGGTCACGAAAGTCACGCCCGCCGCGCTCGACGGCCGCTGGCGCGTGATGACGAGACCCGCCGAATGAGTGCCGGCACCGTTCGGCAAGGCCCTGACGTCCGCCAGAGCTTCGATCCCTAAGGTCTTGAGCCGTGCACGCAACAGCGCGAGCGGGTGCCTTCTCAAGCTCAAGCCGAGACGCCGATAATCGGCCACGATGTCTTCGCCTTCGCTCGGACGCCGCAACATCGGTATCCCTTCGACGTACGGCACGGCCTCGAGCAGCGGGCCGGTCCGCTCGACCCCCGCAACCTGCCAGCAGGCACGATGGCGATTCTCGGCAAGCGCTCCGAGCGCGCCCGCGGATGCCAAAGCACCTAGATCCTTTTTATCGAGCCGTGCACGATGAGCGAGGTCCTGAATGCTCAAAAAGCCCGCCGCCGCGCGCGCCCGGCACAATCGTTCTCCGCCGCTCGCGGAGAAACCTTTCACGATACGCAAGCCGAGACGGAGGGCGGGATGATCGTCGGCGGTTCTCTCGATGCTCGAATCCCACTGGCTCAGCGCGACGTCGATGGTCCTCAAGTCGACGCCATGCTCGCGCGCCGCACGCACCAATTGCGCCGGTGCATAGAATCCCATCGGTTGACTATTGAGCAGAGCGCAAAAAAAGATCGCGGGCTCCCGGCATTTGAGCCAGGCGGAAACGTAAACGAGCAACGCGAAGCTCGCCGCATGCGACTCGGGAAATCCATATTCGCCGAAACCCCTGATCTGATTGAATATCTGTTCGGCAAACTTCTGCGTATAGCCGTTCTCGAGCATGCCGTCGATGAGCCTTCCCTCGAGCGTGCTCATTTCCCCCCGCCGGCGCCAGGCCGCCATGGCGCGGCGTAACTCATCGGCTTCACCCGGCGTGAACCCGGCCGCGACGACCGCGAGCTGCATGACTTGCTCTTGAAAAAGCGGCACGCCCAACGTGCGCTCGAGCACCTTCTTGACCGCGTCGCTCGGGTACGCGACGGCCTCCTCGCCGCTCCGCCTACGCAAATACGGGTGCACCATGTCGCCCTGGATCGGCCCCGGCCGGATGATTGCCACCTCGATGACGAGATCGTAGTAACAGCGCGGCTTGAGCCGCGGCAGCATCGCCATCTGCGCACGCGATTCGATCTGGAACACGCCGATCGTGTCGGCCTCGCAAATCATGTCGTAGACCGCCGGGTCCTCCGGGGGAACATCGGCGATTGAAAACTCGCGGCCGTAGAAGCTCGTCATGAGCTCGAAGCTGCGCCGCAACGCGGAGAGCATGCCGAGCCCCAACACGTCCACTTTGAGCAACTTGAGCTCTTCGAGGTCATCCTTGTCCCATTGAATGACGGTTCGCTCCGGCATGGCGGCATTCTCGACGGGGACGAGCTCCGTCAAGGGACCCGCCGATATCACGAAACCGCCGACGTGTTGCGAGAGATGGCGCGGGAACCCAATGAGCTCGATCGACAACTCCTTGAGCAATCGAGTCTTGGGGCTCTCCGGATCGAGCCCCGCGGCGCGGATTCGTCGTGCGTCGACGCCGGTTTCGTCCCACCATTGCAGCGATTTCGCGAGCATGCTCACTTGCGCCTCATCGAGCCCCAACGCTTTGCCGACATCGCGCGTGGCGCTCTTGGCTTGATAGGTAATGACCGTGGCCGTCAAGGCTGCGCGATCCCGGGAATACTTCCGGTAGATGTATTGGATGACCTCTTCTCTTCGCTCGTGCTCGAAATCCACGTCGATGTCGGGCGGCTCGTTGCGTTCTTTGGAAATAAACCGCTCCATGAGCATCTGCATTCTCGTCGGATCGACCTCGGTAACGCCTAAGCAGTAGCAGACGGCCGAGTTCGCAGCCGATCCCCTACCCTGACAGAGAATGCCTTTGCCGCGAGCAAACTCGACGATGTCATGCACCGTGAGAAAATAGGGTTCGTAAGCGAGCTCCGCGATGAGCTCGAGCTCATGCTCGATGAGCGCGCTCGTCTCCGCCGGCACGCCATGGGGCCATCGCCGGCGAGCGCCCTGCTCCGTCAACGACCGCAAATGGCTCGCCGGCGTCTCGCCTTGCGGAACGAGCTCGGCGGGATATTCATAACGCAATTGATCCAGAGAAAATTCGATGCGCTCGAGAATCGCGAGCGTTTCCCGCAAAAGCTCGCGGGGATAGACGCGCACGAGCTCGGAGAACGGCCTGAGCACGCGCTCCGCATTGGAGGAAATCTCAAAGCCCAACT
>Ga0209320_10000682_pt1 | contig 17530 bp, 18 predicted proteins | sample Rifsed13ft4_FD_184008 | JGI IMG/M metagenome (GOLD analysis project Ga0209320, IMG submission 184008) | Soil microbial communities from Rifle, Colorado, USA - sediment 13ft 4 (version 2) | ecosystem: Environmental > Terrestrial > Deep subsurface > Rock core/Sediment | place: Rifle, Colorado... | reverse complement strand
GCGCAACGCCGGCGGTTTTGGGAACAAGTTCTGCAGGGACGCATCGCTGAGCTCGTTCACACGGGACAGGACAGTGCAGCGGTTGCGGCGCTTCAGAAGAAAATTGAATCTGACGATCACAACAGCTCACCCCTGGGCGAGATTTATCTTGTCGGTGGCGGTCCCGGCGACCCTGATCTCCTGACATTCCGCGCCTTGCACTTGATACAGCAGGCGGATGTGGTGGTTTATGATCGGTTGGTGTCCGCGGCGGTACTTGATCTGGTACGCCGTGATGCAGTGCGAATCTATGCGGGAAAGGAGCGCGATCATCACGTGCTCCCTCAGGAGGATATTAACCAGTTATTGGTGCGTTTGGCGAAAGCAGGAAAACGGGTTGTGCGGCTGAAAGGTGGCGATCCGTTTATTTTTGGGCGAGGCGGAGAGGAAATCGATACCCTCGCGGCCGAGGGGATACCGTTTCAGGTGGTTCCCGGCATAACCGCCGCGTCAGGTTGCGCCGCCTACGCTGGTATACCACTCACGCATCGCGATTATTCCCAGTCCGTTGTGTTCGTGACCGGGCACTTGAAAGACGGAACGGTAAACCTTAATTGGAAGGCCCTGGTTCAGCCGAATCAAACGATAGTCTTTTATATGGGATTGCTCGGCCTTACCACGATCTGCCGCGAGCTGATACATCACGGCATGTCACCTTCCACCAAGGCGGCGCTGGTGCAACAAGGTACCCTGCCAAATCAGCGGGTTCTGGTCGGAAACCTGGAAACCTTGCCGGCGATTGTGGAGGCGGCGGAGGTAAAAGCGCCAACCCTGATTATCGTCGGCGAAGTGGTGCAACTGCGTGAGCGCCTCAACTGGTTCGCCCCCGCCTCTCCTGGCGCGGCAAGCGGCAAGGAAAGTTAAACTCGCTTAATTCCAGGCCCCAACTGAATGGCCTTGCTGACGAGACCGTGGACGCTGCCTACCATGTTCATGGGGAATTGGTAGTAGGGAAGTACCTTGGCAAACTGGCTCTTGCAGATGGCGCATATTGCGGCCACATGATTCACGCCATGTTCTTCAACCACTTGCCTGAGCGCGTTCATCCGGGGCGCGGCCCCCTTGACACGCAATTCCAGCAAATCATCTGTCAGCAGCCCGCCACCGCCGCCACAGCAGAAAGTCTTTTCATGAATTGTTTCCGGCGCCATGTCATAAAAGTGATTGCAGCATGCCCGGATAATGGCCCGCGGTATCGTGAATTGTCCTCCGGGATGGTTTCCCATGCGTGAGGCACGCGAGACATTACACGAATCGTGGAAGGTGACCACTTTGTCGTCGTTGACGGATTTGTCAAACCGGAGCGCACCACGATCGATCAGGTCGTGCGTGAACTCGCATATATGCTGCGGTATCGGATAATTCCGATCCAAGAAATCAAATGGGCCGATGAGTGTGTTCCAGTAGTTGTAGGCCACGCGCCAGGCATGCCCGCATTCTCCCACGATGATTCGTCTGACTCCCAGTTCCTGCGCTGCTTCCCGAATCCGTACGGCCACGCGTTGCAGATTGGAATGCGATCCGATAAACATGGAAAAATTCGATGCTTCGGAAGCATGTGACGACAGTGTCCACGAAACTCCGGCGGCATGAAAAACTTTGGCATAACCGATCAATCCGTCAATATGCGGTTCGGCGAAAAAATCGGCGGAAGGTGTGACTACCAGGACTTCGGCCCCCTTGATGTCGAGCGGGAATCTGACATCCACGCCGGTTTCCTCCTTGACGTCTTCCTCAAGACTGGCGAGCGTGTCGGCCAGGGCGGGTTCGGGCAGCCCCAGGTTGTTTCCGATGTTGTGGACTTTGGAGATTATTTCGTTTGTGTACTTTTGTCCCAGGCCCACTGACGACATGATATGTCGTGCCGCCATCGAAATCTCCGCCGTGTCGATTCCGAACGGGCAGAATACCGAGCAACGCCGGCATTGTGAGCACTGATGAAAGTAGCTGTACCAGTCGTCAAGGACTTCTTTCGTCATATCGCGTGCACCGACGAGTCCGGGAAAAAATTTACCGGCGAAGGTGTAATAACGGCGATATACGGAACGAAGCAGGTCTTGACGTGCAACCGGCATGTTTTTTGGGTCGGCAGTGCCGAGAAAATAGTGGCATTTGTCGGTACAAGCGCCGCATTTGACGCATGAATCCAGAAATACCCGCAGTGCGCGGGATTGCTTAACCAGATCACCCAGTTTATTGACGGCAACCTTTTCCCAGTCTGGGACGAGTTTATCCGGGAAACCAAGGCGTGCCTGGATTTCGGGACCGGCGGGGAAGGGCTTGCTGTGAGCCATCGCTCCCGGTTCGAGGAAGGGCACAGTCCGGGACTTGCTCAAGACGGGGACTTTAATTTCACTCATGAGCGCTATCCGTTCCGCCATGTTTCTTCCCCTCGGTATTATTGATTTCAGCGCTCCAGCCGGAAACCCAACGGATTTCGCGCGGATTGTCCACCTGATTGATGGCAGGGCTGAAAAATATCCCGGGCGCATGAAGCAATTTGCTTAGCGGAAAAACAATCAGGAGTATGGCCACCAGGGCAAGATGCAACATCAGGAGCGGAATTGCCGACAATGGCTGCCATTTGAAAGTAATCAATCCACGGCTAAACGCCTTCACGGCGATGATGTCCGGATAGTCAAAATAGTTCATCGCCAATCCGCTGGCGGCGATTCCAACCAGAAGTGCAAGCATCAAGTGATCGGAAAGACTGCTGATGTAGCGTATCCGGTCAACCAGGAGGCGACGGCACCACAACCCGGCAAGGCCGATCAGCATTGCCGCCGCGGCGTAATCTCCGATGGGCTGTATCGCCAACACCCAGGACCACACCGGATCAGTAAAATAAAAAAGATGGCGGAGCAGCAGTAGCAGCATTGAATAATGAAATATCCATCCAAAAGACCAAGTCCATTTATTTGCCTTGAACAAACTTTCAAACAGGATCACTTCACGAGCCACACGAATTATGACACCGATTCGGGTTGTCGGTGCCGGAGTCGTGGGAATTTTCAACGGTTGCGGTGTATAAGCGTAACTGATGATTTTACGCGTGATCCCAGCGAGGAATACCGCAGCGGCCAGATACAACAGCAGTGTATAGATTACAGTGACAACAGACATAAATTATTTTGCAACTCCCTGGTTTGTGGGGCGCAGACTAATACGATATGGAAAATCCATTTATACGCAGCCAGTCGGTTTTGGCAGGCCCGCATATCGGCATGCCTGTTTGGCCGGACCGTAAGGGAATAATTCATACAAATACCGGCTGCTGCCTTTTTCCGGGCCGAGTTTTTTACCGATGGCTTTGGTCAAAACGCGAATCGGAGGGGCAATCTGGTATTCCGCGTAGTAATCCCGCAGAAAATTAATGACTTCCCAGTGATCATCGGTCAAATGGCAATTGTCGTCCGTGGCCATCTTTTGAGCGACTTCCTCGCTCCAATCGGCAAGATTCGACAGATAACCTTCCTCGTCTGTTTCAAGGATTTCCCCTTTCTGGCTTATAGACATTCGCTTGCTCTTTTTTAATAACGATAAAAATGCTAAAGCCAGGCCTGGACACCGGGATATTCCACCACGAGATCGACAAAACCTTCGTAATCAATCAATTGGATTCCGTCAATCACGCGGTCTTTCATTCCACGCGCCTCAATATCCGGTTTCAGGGCATAGATCGGGTAATTCACCAGGGCGCGCTCAACCAAATTGGTTACAGATCCCCCTTTCAAAGCGCCATAAATTCCATCCTCAATGAGCAGCACAGCAGACCCGTTATTAAGATGCTTTAAGCAGCTCTCCAGGGAATTGCGCTCGGTAGGGGATTTGTTCACGGTGTGCAGCATGTGATTTCTTTCTCAAAAACTTAAAATAATATCCTGTGAAGCCATCAATTCAGCCATTTCCCTGACACTGATAACTTCTGCCGGGACAATAAAATCACTCTCACTTATACCGCGCGCCTCCATCGACTCCCTTTCCACGTACAGCTTGGTGACGCCAAAGTCCTCAAGCGCGCGATACGTCTGCGAAAAATTCTTCATGCCGATGAACGTGGTTTCCTGACCTTTGACAATCTGGAAGATACCGTCATCGAGAAAGGCGAGGCTCACGTCCTGGTCAAATGCAGCTGAGATCATGACAACTTCAAGCGCCTCCAGCGCGTAAATGGTGCCATAGGGCGCCTTGCGGTTAACGAATAAGAATTTTTTAATTCTCGTCGAAGTATCTGTGCCAGATTCATTCACTTTTCGTCCCCGAAGACAAGACGATTCATGAAGCAGATTGCATCAATCGCCAAAGACAACAAGGCGATCGGCTTCGATACCTATTTCGACCAGCCGCCCCAAGCCGGTTATTTGAAAACCATCCTGAAGGTTTTCCTCCTTGATTCCTCGGCGAAGTGCGGCAGCCACGCATATGAACAATTCAAACTGATTATCCCCCGCAAGCTCCCGCCAACGGTTGGTAATATGGCGGTCATCTTGCGGCGGCTCGATCAGTCGACTGGCGTTGTAAACGCCGTCTTGATAAAAGAATACGCGCAGAATTTGATGGCCTTTATTTATCGCTGCCTTGGCAAATTGATATGCTGAATCAGACGCCTGATGCGTGTATGGCCCTTCATTGACCAAAATGCCGATTTTCATCGTCACCCCTTTTTATTGCACGTTACCAACACGAAATCCGACCCATCTGTCATGATAACCCGTCATTTTCTTTCAAGACAGTGAGTTAAATTTGTAACATTTGTTGCGCGCTTGTTAATGATGGAATCGGCTTAGTTTCAACTCCCGCCGGTGTTATGTAAGTGAAAATGCCTGTCGCCATATCAGGAAGGATATTTCTATCATATTGTTCTAATTGATGTTTCTTGAATTTTTTTAATCGGAATCATTAATGAATAAAGAAATCATGGCACGTGGTTAGGAGGAATGTTTTTTGAAACACAACAATATTGAATTGAATGCTACTGCTAACAATAGGGATTTAATAATATTATTTTTTAGTGCGAAGGTTCCTGTATTCTTCGAGCATGCGTTTTACCACACTGGTTGATACCGATACGCTGTTCCGGCAGCTTGATGATTCATGCTGGATTGTCTTCGACACGCGTTTCGTACTGTCTGATGCCGATGCCGGAGAACGTGCTTATGCTGCCGGACATATTCCAGGCGCCCGATATGCGAATCTCGATAAGGATTTATCCGCTCCACAAGCAACCAATAGTGGCCGGCATCCGCTTCCCAACCCGGGCACACTTGCAGAAAAGCTTGGCGAATGGGGGGTGGATAAAAACAAGCAAGTCGTTATTTATGACGACGCATGTGGCGCCATGGCGGCAAGGCTGTGGTGGCTTATGCGCTGGTTGGGGCACGAAGCAGTTGCGGTTCTCGATGGCGGTTTGCACAAATGGCAGGATGAAGGAAAGCCATTAACAACCATGACTCCAAATATATCGCCGTCACATTTTTTCCCGGAAATCAGCGATGATATGTGTGTAACGGCAGACCAGGTAGAGGCGATGCTGAATAATATGAGTGGCCAGCTCATTGACGCCCGCGCTGCAAAGCGGTTTCGCGGCGAGCAGGAACCGCTTGATAAAGTTGCCGGGCACGTTCCAGGGGCTGTCAATCTGCCTTATGCGGAAAACATAAATATCGATGGCAAATTCAAGCCAGCTGATATTCTGCGAGATCGGTATCTGAACGTCTTAAAAGACGTAAAGCCGACGGATGTTGTTCACATGTGCGGCTCAGGAGTCACGGCATGTCACAATTTGCTGGCGATGGAACATGCCGGATTATCCGGCTCTAAATTATATGCCGGCAGTTGGAGCGAATGGATTACGGACAACCGACGCCCGGTTGCAACGGGCGAATAGACGGTTAGCTGAATGCCGAATAATAATTACACCGGGATATTGCTTTTGATCATCACAGAAATCCAAAAGAATGTAACTCGGCGGACAATTTTATTGTCGCCTGATTAATGTTTTGAGCCGTCTGGTATGCGTTTTGTCATCAACCGCTGACCTGCAAGATGTGTTTTTTCAAGGAATTGTAAAAGCTTCTCTGCCGGATTACCGGATTTGATCAGCGCCTGGTAAGGTAAAATTGCTCCTTGCCAATTTTGTGTGTGCCAGCGGGCATCCGGTACCAGATCTGTATCCGCCAGTTTCTTTGGCAGGGGGTAGGCGGTAATGTAAAAATAGGGATCAGGGATGGTTTCATCGCCAGTGGAAAATCCGAAATTCATCTGTTTTTCAGCTGCTTCCTCATCGTTGAGATCAACGCCCGGCACTAATTCTCCGGTAAACCATACCATGGCAATGTCGAAATGATGCGGCCATAACTGGACAGGACTTGTCGCCGGGATCAAATGTTGTTTGAAGCGTTTGAATATGGCATCGATTCGAAACAAGGCTTGCCAAAATCGCTCTGCTGCCTTTGGGTCATAATTATTATCCTGTTTCGCGTCAGACGGTATGACGTTGTTCAGCTCCGGCCGAATGCCCAATTTTCCCAGCAACTCAAGAGTCTGCCTGCCTAATGCGGCGGCTGATTGATTTTCCAAAGGGATAGGGTGCGAATCGCCATTCCTTGTCCTGATAACAAGCGAATGACCGGTGAAATCGAGATACAATTCAAAACCGGTTTTATCAAAAGGAATTTCCGTGGTGGTAATTCCGTACGGCTCGACACGTAAGCTAATATGCCACCAGTGCTTTTGCCTGGGAGTTAAGGCACCGCGAACGACACCAAGCAGCTTGGCATACCCGTGAATCGTGTCGCGAGTAGGGCGCCAGTATTCCAGTTTCAGATCAGGAAATTCTCCAGGTAACATGGCATAAGTCCTGTACCGGTAAGTGCCAGGGCAACTATTTCGCAAAAACCTGATTCATATCGGCAAAGGCTTTGAATTCAAGCGCGTTACCACTTGGGTCGAGAAAAAACATTGTTCCCTGTTCGCCAACCTGATCCTTGAACCGGACGTAAGGCTCGATCACAAATCGAACTTTGGCCTGACGGAGACGGTTGGCCAATTCCTCCCACTGGGACATGGTGAGAATAACGCCAAAGTGAGGTACGGGTACGTCGTGTCCATCGACTGGATTCGTCGTGGAATTCCCACGTGACTTTTCTGACAAGTGCGCAACGATCTGGTGTCCATACAGATCGAAATCCACCCATTTCTCGCTGGATCGTCCTTCACGGCATTGCAGGATACCGCCATAAAATGCTCGGGCTGCGGCGAGATCATGTACAGGAAAGGCGTAGTGAAATAACGGTTGCACTATTTCTCCTTGTGCATCTTCAGGGATGCGGAATTGATACAATAGCGTAAACTGGTAGGCGCCGGTCCATCAGGAAAAACGTGCCCAAGGTGCGCCCCGCATTGACTGCAAATTACTTCAGTCCTGCGCATGAATAAGCTGTTATCTTCATGCTCAGCTATGTTCTCCGGTTTCATTGGCGCAAAAAAACTCGGCCAACCCGTTCCGGAATCAAACTTGGCGTCGGAACTGAAAAGATCATTTCCGCAGCAGACGCACTGATAAAATCCCTTGTCTTTGCAGTCGTGATACTCTCCGGTGAATGGATGCTCCGTCCCTTTTTTCCTGGTTATTTTGTATTGTTCGGGAGTGAGAATTTTTCTCCATTCAGCATCATTTTTGTATATTTTGTATTTCATATTGTCATCGCCCCATGCCCGCGAGTCGGCTTGTTAAAAGGGAAGATAGCGGCTGTATAAAAGCGCAAGTCCAACAATAAGATTCAGTCTGGAAACTATAATGTTTAAACGTGAAAATAACATTGTAAAAACAAAATATCACTTACTCACGTCATTGCGTTATACCGCTGAATCTGAAATACGCCCGCGACATATTGGAAACATATCTGACGCTGGAGTAGGGATGAGATGGGAGCAGTTCTCGCCAGGCCGCCAGTTGAGATAAATCTTACCGGTTACCAGCGAGAATTTACGGTATGACGGAATAGATGATGAGTGTTTATACATCGTGGAAAATACACCGAAACGCCAGCGTGGGCCCGTATGGCCTTGCCTCCCGGTCGCTGGATCCATGGATTTATAGTTGAATTCCAGGCCGCCTCGCCAGGCAATCCACCATCGTTCCCGGTATATTACGCAACCAGAAGCTGGTGGTATAAATTCACGGGTTATCGTGGGTGTGCAACGGCGCGGCGTGGGTTAAGAATGTACTCACTGCCCGGAGTCACTAATTTGGTAACGGAAAGCTCCGACGAAGCGTTCTTTTTTGAATAAATTCTGCTTTATAATTGCTTTAGTAATAGATTAATTATATTGTATAATAACATGATTTATAAGTATAATATACCTTCATAATTTCAAGCGCTATTTTTTCACCAGTCATGGAAGATTTAAATCTTTTGTTCAATAAATTGCGCGATCTTCAGGACCGTTCACAGGTCTTACGGGGGTATCTTTGACTTTGACGGCAAGCAACATCGCCTGATCGAGGTTCAACGCGAGTTGGAACAGCCTGACGTCTGGAACAATCGCCAGCGGGCACTGGAACTGGGCCGCGAGCGGGCACGCCTGGAAAACGAGGTCGGAACGCTCACCAGCCTGAACATCGAACTTTCCCATTCGCGGGAATTACTGGAACTTGCCCGCGATGAGAATGAGGCTGAGGTCGTGGCTTCACTTGCCGCCGACCTTGAGCGATTGGAAAAGCGGCTGGCCGATCTTGAGTTTCAGCGCATGTTTTCAGGCGAAATGGATGCCAACAATGCTTTCATGGACATACAGGCCGGATCAGGAGGGACTGAGGCGCAGGATTGGGCAAACATGCTCTTGCGCATGTATTTGATGTGGGGCGATGCGCACAAATACAAAACTGAAATTCTAGAGCTGTCTGAAGGCGAGGTAGCCGGTATCAAAAGTGCCACGGTGAAATTCACCGGTCCTTATGCTTATGGTTACCTGAGGACAGAATCCGGCGTGCATCGCCTGGTTCGCAAGTCGCCCTTTGATTCCGGGCATCGACGACATACGTCCTTTGCCTCGGTGTTTGCCTACCCGGAAATCGATGAAAACATCGACATCGACATCAATCCGGCGGATTTGCGTGTGGATACCTATCGCGCCAGCGGTGCCGGAGGGCAACATGTCAACCGCACGGATTCCGCCATTCGCATTACACACATCCCCTCCGGGATTGTGGTTCAATGCCAGTCCGATCGCTCCCAGCATCGCAACCGGGCGTCAGCCATGGCCATGCTGAAATCCCGTCTCTATGAAAGTGAACTGCAGGCGCGGAAACAGGAAAAGCAGAAACTGGAGGATAGCAAATCGGATATTGAATGGGGTCACCAGATTCGATCCTATGTTCTGGACCAGTCGCGCGTGAAAGATCTGCGAACGGGCGTCGAGAGTGGCAATCCGCAGGCGATTTTGGATGGCGATCTTGATAAATTTATCGATGCGAGCCTGAAAAGCGGCCAAAAATAAATTAATGTAATTATTAAAATAAATGACATAACTATATAAATAAAAAAGCAAATGAGCGAAGAACAGGACGAAAATGAACACCTGGCGCAGCGCCGCCACAAGCTGGCGGATCTGCGTAACCGCGGAAACGCTTTCCCCAATGACTTCCGCCGTAACGCGCTGGCTGACGAGTTGCTTACGGCATACGGGGCAATGGATCCGGCGGAGATTGAGACCCGCAAAGTCCACGTCAAGGTGGCGGGACGCATGATGACCCGGCGCATTATGGGTAAGGCCAGTTTTGCGCATATTCAGGACATGTCCAACCAGATCCAGGCATACGTAACTCGGGACGCCGTGGGTGAAGGGCATTATGAGGAATTCAAGCGCTGGGATATCGGCGACATCATTGGCGTCACGGGTTTTTTGTTCAAGACTAAAACCGGAGAGCTTTCCATCAAGACGGAAGAGATGCGGCTGCTGACCAAATCACTCCGGCCACTGCCGGAGAAGTATCATGGCTTGACCGATACCGAGACAAAGTACCGCCAGCGCTACCTTGACCTGATCATGAGCGCGAGCACGCGGAAAACTTTCCAAACGCGCACCGCCATGGTCCGTTACATCCGTCGCTTTTTCGATGATAAAGGATTCCTCGAAGTCGAATCACCGATGATGCAGATTATCCCGGGTGGCGCCGCGGCGCGTCCCTTCGTGACGCATCACCATGCGCTTGATATGAATCTGTACCTGCGCGTCGCACCGGAACTCTATCTCAAGCGTTTAATTGTAGGCGGGATTGAAAAGGTCTATGAGATCAACCGAAGTTTTCGTAACGAGGGACTGTCCACGCGGCACAACCCGGAATTCACCATGCTCGAGTTTTATCAGGCATACGCCGATTATCAAGACCTGATGAACCTCACCGAAGAGATGTTGCGCGGCCTCGCCAGGGAAATTACCGGTACCGAAACCATAACATTCCAGGGTGAAAAGTACGATTTTGGCGAGCGGTTCAGGCGAATGACTTTTAATGAAGCCATCATGAAACATAATTCCGACATCAACGAAGAGAACATCGGCACCCTCGATGCATTGCAAAAGATCGCCATGCGTCTTGAAATACCCGTCAAGCAGGCCTACGGAACCGGCAAGCTCCTGCTCGAGATATTTGAGAAAACCGTGGAATCGCAGCTCAAGATCCCGACATACATCACTTCGTTTCCGACAGAAGTATCACCGCTGGCGCGACGCAATGACGATGACCCCACCGTCGCCGACCGGTTTGAGTTATTTGTCGGCGGCCGGGAAATCGCCAATGGTTTTTCCGAGTTGAATGACCCCGAGGATCAGGCTGAGCGTTTTCGTATCCAGGTCGCAGAGAAAAACGCGGGTAACGAAGAAGCGATGCATTATGACGAAGATTATATTCGCGCGCTGGAATATGGAATGCCGCCCACCGCCGGAGAGGGCATAGGTATTGATCGTCTCGTCATGCTTTTTACCGATTCACCGTCTATTCGCGATGTGCTGTTGTTTCCGCATATGCGCCCTGAGCGATAAGCAATGTGTCCGGTGTCGTGCAGCACCGATTCTGAAAAGTGAAATTGTAATCAAAGCTGTTTCCAGTCCGGCATGTAAATACTCCCCCGTGATTTCATGACCAGCCCTGAATTACCCTTGGCGATTTTTTTGATGGGCCCGACAGCCGCAGGCAAGACATTGCTCGCTATTTCACTGCATGATGCATTGCCGGTTGAAATCGTCAGTGTAGATTCATCCCAGGTTTATCGGGGGATGGATATCGGCACGGCCAAGCCAACGGTCTCGGAACAGTTACGCGCAGCTCATCGGTTGATCGATATCCGCGAACCGACACAGTCGTATTCGGCAGCAGAATTTTGTATCGATGCATCTCGCGAGATGGCCATGATAACCGAGCAGGGAAAAATCCCCCTGCTCGTCGGCGGGACGATGTTTTATTTTTCTGCGCTCGAATATGGACTCTCGGATTTACCATCCGGGAATCTTGCCATCCGTTCGCGGATTTCCGAGTTGGCGCAACAACTGGGATGGCCTGGGATGCATAAACGATTACACGACATAGATCCCGTCTCGGCGACAAGGATTCATCCTAATGACGGCCAGCGGATTCAACGTGCGCTGGAAATATATGAATTGACCGGGCAGCCTCCAAGCAAGATCACGGATACCCGGCCGGGGGAGTTGTTACCGTATCACATTGTGAAAATAGCCCTTTGGCCGGACGATCGCCAATGGTTGCACCGGCGTATTGCCGGACGATTTGATTCGATGCTCGAACAGGGATTCGTCGAAGAGGTGGAACAATTACGCCGGCGTTTTGACTTAAATATGAATGCGCCTTCCACGCGTATCGTCGGTTACAGGCAGATACATGAATACTTGACCGGCAAAATCAACTATAGTCAAATGAGAGAGCAGGCGATTGCCGCCACGCGACAATTCGCCAAACGCCAAATAACATGGTTGCGAAATTATCCGGCAATCAACGTAATTGACACAAGCAAACCTCTACGAACCAAGGAATGTATTGATTTTTTACAGAAATACATGCATCACTAAGACGCGGCCTGGAGTTATAATACGAAGGAATCCTAACCGGTCAGAGATCATGAGCGGTTCAACGATCGCTGGAAAGCATTCCGAAAAAGAACAGGAGTATTCACATGAGCCAGCAAAAAGGGCAAGCCCTACAAGACCCTTTCCTCAATACCTTACGTAAAGAACATGTCCCCGTGTCCATTTTTCTGGTTAACGGTATCAAGCTGCAGGGTCAGATCGAATCGTTCGATCAGTTCGTGGTGCTGTTGAAAAATTCCGTGAGCCAGATGATTTATAAACATGCCATCTCCACGGTTGTTCCAAGCCGCCCGGTGAAATTCCATATTGAAGGCATGGAAGACCCAGATTCCAAAGGCCCTGGAAACGAATAATATTTCACATAAAGCCGTTTCCGTTCCGCGCCGACGTGAGCGCGCCCTGCTCGTGCAATTGCGTCTCACGAGTCGTATCGGGCAGGAGGAACTCGAAGAACTGAGACTGCTCGCTGAATCTGCCGGCGCCGAAGTTTGCGGGACTATACTCGGCAGCCGACAAGTACCGGCTGCCGCGACATTTGTGGGCCAGGGCAAGGCCGAGGAAATCCGCGCGGCATGCGCGCGAGATCACGTCGATATCGTGCTGGTGAACCACGACCTTTCCCCCGTTCAGGAACGTAATCTCGAAAAAATCGCCGGTTGCCGCGTGCTGGACCGAACCGGGCTCATCCTCGACATTTTTGCACAGCGTGCCCACTCGGCGGAAGGCAAGCTTCAGGTTGAGTTGGCGCAGCTGGAACATCTGTCCACGCGCCTGGTTCGCGGATGGACCCACTTGGAGCGTCAAAAGGGCGGCATTGGCCTGCGTGGTCCCGGCGAAACGCAGCTGGAAGTTGACCGTCGCCTTGTCCGCGAGCGCATAAAGAAGCTCAATCAACGTCTAAAACAAGTATCCATACAGCGTCGCAGCCGTCGCCGGGCGCGCCACAAGGTTCCCATTCCCACGGTGTCGTTTGTCGGCTATACCAATGCCGGAAAATCATCGCTCTTCAACCGCTTGACTTCGTCGGCGGTCTACGAGGCAAATCAGCTCTTTGCCACGCTCGACCCCACGATGCGTCGGCTAGAGATGCCCGGGAAAAGCGCGATCATTCTGGCGGATACGGTCGGATTCATTCGTCATCTGCCGCACGATCTGGTGGCGGCGTTCAAGTCCACATTGGAAGAGGTGGCCGAGGCGGATCTGTTGCTGCATGTGGTGGATGCCGCCAATCCCGAGCGACTTGAACAAATGCAACGGGTTCATGAAGTGTTAACGGAGATTCACGCCGATTCCATCCCGCAGATCGTGGTATTCAATAAAATCGATCTCACCGGGGAGGCGCCGCGCTATGAACGCGATGCCCACGGGCGTATCGCGCGCATTTGGGTTTCAGCACGTACCGGCGAAGGCCTCGATCTGCTGCGCGAAGTGCTGGCGACACACTTCCGCCATCATCGTCAACGCTACATCCTGCACCTGCCCCCGGAAGCCGGTCGTTTACGCGCCATTTTGTATGAGCGCTTCGATATTGTGGGTGAAGTACCCATGGAATCCGGCGGTTGGGAAATCAGGGTAGCGCTGGAAATCCCGCAACTCGCCTGGTTGCGCCAGCACGCTGATTTTCGCGAGGAATATCTGCTCTCGGATGCCAAACCTGTCCTTGCTCCCACCGGGTCCTGACTCTAAAATGCCGCTCTTTGCAGAGTTTTTGCACCAATAATCATCAAGAGGTAATCCATGGCGTGGAATGAACCAGGCAAACCCGGGGATAAAGATCCGTGGGGCCAACGTCGTAGACCGGGCGCCAGCGGGCCGGATATCGACCGCATTGTGAAGAACATCCAGCAGAAGTTCGCCGGCCTGTTCGGAGGCGGTGGCGGAGCTGGTGGTGGAGGCGGGGGTTTTGCCAGCGGTATCGGTTTCGGACTGATTGTTGCGGTGGCGCTGTTTATCTGGCTCATCTCCGGTTTCTATATCGTCAACCAGGGTGAACGTGGCGTGGTTCTGCGCTTCGGCAAGAAATCCGAAATTACGGAAGCGGGACTGCGCTGGCATCTGCCGTTCCCGATGGAGAAAGTCGAGAAGGTCAACGTGGAAAAGGTCTCCAATATTGAGATCGGTTACCGCAGTAACCCGCGTAGCGGCAGCAAGAGCAAGGTACCGAAAGAGGCGTTGATGCTGACCGAAGATGAAAACATCATCGATATCGAATTTGCCGTGCAATACAAGATCAAGGATGCATCCGATTATCTCTTTAATGTGCGTGACGTCGAAACCACCATCGTTCAAGCCACCGAATCGGCGGTTCGCGAAGTGGTCGGAAAGAGTACGCTTGATTTCGCCTTGACCGAAGGGCGCGACCAGGTTGCGCGCAATTCACGCGACCAGTTGCAGCAAATTCTGGACAAGTACAAAGCGGGCATTCATATCGTTACGATTGAGACGCAGAAGGCGCAACCTCCCGATGAAGTAAAACCGGCGTTTGATGATGCCGTGAAGGCGCGCGAAGATGAACAGCGCCTGAAAAACGAGGCTGAAGCCTATGCCAATGACGTGATTCCACGCGCCCGCGGCGCCGCGGCCCGCATTACCCAGGAGGCGGAAGGCTACAAAGCGAGCGTGATTGCGCGCGCCGACGGCGATGCCCGCCGGTTTTCGCAGATAGCTATTGAATATGCGAAGGCGCCGGCGGTGACGCGCGAACGTCTGTATCTGGAGACCATGGAGCAGGTGTTGTCCAACACCACCAAGATTTTCGTGGACCAGAAAGTCGGAAACAATCTGATATACCTGCCGCTCGACAAGCTCGTGCCGATGGATCGCCAGGCTCCATCCACGACGAATATGGAATCCGGACTGACGCCAAGTCCGACGGTAAAAAGCGGTGATACGAGCCGCAGCCGGACTGATCAACGGAAGCGCGCGCCATGAACCAGTCGAAATTATTTGCTGTTCTGGGTGTCGCGTTGCTGGTGTTGATCACCGTGCGATCCACCCTCTATATGGTGGATGAACGCGAGAAGGCCATTATTGTCAGGTTCGGACAGGTATTGCGGTATGACGAAGCCCCCGGCCTGCACGTCAAGACGCCGTTCCTCGACGAGGTGCGCTACTTCGATTCGCGGATCCTGACTTTGGATGCTGAACCGCAACCGTTCCTCACCAAGGAAAAGAAATACGTGGTGGTGGATTCTTTCGTCAAATGGCGCATCGAGGATGCGCTTAAATATTTCCTCACGGTCAGCGGGCAGGAAGTCGATGCGCGCCGCCGTTTGGAACAGGTCGTTAACAGCAGTCTTCGGGACGAATTTGGGAAACGCACAGTCCACGACGTGATTTCCACCGACCGCCAAAAGATCATGGATATCTTGACGGCCTATGCCGATCAAGAGGCGCGCAAGTTCGGCATCGTGGTGTCGGACGTGCGCATCCAGCGTGTGGATTTGCCGGACGAGGTGAGCCAGTCGGTCTATCAGCGCATGAAGGCGGAGCGCTTACGCATAGCAAATGAATTGCGCGCGCAAGGCGCCGAAACCGCGGAGAAGATCCGTGCCGATGCCGAGCGCCAACGTGAAGTGCTGTTGGCTGAAGCCTACGGCAAGGCCGAGCGGGTTCGAGGCGAGGGGGACGCCAAAGCGACTGCGATCTACGCCGCTGCTTATACGCGCGCACCGGAATTTTATTCTTTGTACCGCAGCCTCATCGCTTACAAGGAAAGCTTCAGAAAAAAAGACGACATCATGATCGTGGACCCGAGTGCGGATTTCTTCAAATATATGAAGAAACCCGGCCGGTAAGCTCCCTCGGATTGGGCGGCTATGTGGCATGAATTTTTGATCGCACTGGCATTGCTGCTGATCGTGGAGGGTGTCTTCCCCTTCCTTAGCCCGGACGGGCTACGCAAGGCCCTGGTAGCGATACATCAGTTGAGTGATTCGCAATTGCGCTTCATGGGATTGTCCAGCATGCTGCTCGGCGTGGTGTTGCTGTATTTCATTAACCGCTGACTTAAGCGATTCTGTTTTGGAATCACTCGCATGTCCACCAAAGATCGCTGGCTGCTCCCCGAGGGGATAGAAGAGATCCTGCCTGTCGAGGCGAGGCGCGTGGAGGATCTGCGCCGGAAGCTGCTAGATATGTTCGAGCGGTGGGGATATGAACTCGTGATGCCGCCACTGATCGAATATCTCGATTCATTGTTGACCGGCGCCGGCCAGGAACTTGACATCCAGACATTCAAGTTAACGGATCAATTGACCGGAAGGCTGATGGGAGTCCGTCCGGACATGACCCCGCAGACGGCACGCATCGACGCCCATTACCTCAAACGGACCGCGCCCGTCCGCCTGTGTTACACGGGATCGGTATTGCGCACGCGTCCGGACGAGTTCGGCGGATCGCGCGAGCCGCTGCAGCTCGGCGCCGAACTGTTCGGTTATCCCGGTCCCGAGGCTGACGCGGAAATCCTCCGGCTTATGATCGAATCCCTGCGAACCGCGGAAATTCACGACGCGCACCTTGACCTGGGTCATGTGGGTGTTTTCCGCGGTCTTGCGGCGCAGGCGAAACTGACCGACGAACAGGAAAAAGAACTGTTTGAAGCGTTGCAACGCAAGGCGCGCAATGAAGTCAAGGCGCTCCTTGATTCCCATGATGCTCCATCCGCTTCCAAGCGGATGCTGGCCGGCTTGCTTGATCTTAGCGGTGGTCAAGAAGTACTAACACAGGCCGATGCGATGCTGCGCGGCGCACCGCAAGGCGTTGCGCGCGCCCTGAATGAGCTTCAGGCCGTTGCCGAACTGGTAACGCGTCAGGCAGGGGCGCCCGAACTTAATTTTGATCTCGCCGAGCTATCCGGTTATCACTACTACACCGGAGTGGTATTTTCGGCGTTTGTCCCGGGATACGGGCGCGCGATCGCACGCGGTGGTCGCTACGACGGCATCGGACGTTTTTTCGGCCGTGACCGCGCCGCCACCGGATTCGGCGCCGACCTGCGAGAGTGGTTGCGATTTTCAGCCGCTTCGCCGCGACCCATGACAGGCATTCTGGCGCCAGACGGGGCGGACTCTTCCTTGCATGCCGAGATTGCACGACTGCGTGCGTCAGGCGAGCGCGTGGTGATGCGTCTGGCCGGCGACAAGTCGCCCGTCGCAGATTTTGGATGCGACCGCGAGCTGGTCAAGCAGAACAGCCGATGGGTCGTTCAACCGGTTAAATAACGTTATCATTCGATTATGGCAATAAATGTCGTGGTGATCGGCTCCCAATGGGGCGATGAAGGCAAGGGCAAGATCGTCGATCTGCTCACCGATCGGGCGCACGCGGTGGTTCGATTCCAGGGCGGTCACAATGCCGGGCACACGCTGGTCATCAACGGACAGAAAAC
>Ga0209320_10000677_pt1 | contig 17604 bp, 15 predicted proteins | sample Rifsed13ft4_FD_184008 | JGI IMG/M metagenome (GOLD analysis project Ga0209320, IMG submission 184008) | Soil microbial communities from Rifle, Colorado, USA - sediment 13ft 4 (version 2) | ecosystem: Environmental > Terrestrial > Deep subsurface > Rock core/Sediment | place: Rifle, Colorado... | reverse complement strand
TATCATTCTATATAACTTCCCACCCGGTTATGTGACCTGAGAATCGACGGGTCTTCGCAACCGTTTTCTTCTCAGAGGAGCTATCTTCATCGCCCCGTGATGAGAAGAGGGTCAGCGGATTCGTGACGAGCCCTATGAGTGCTGAGGGCAAACCCCGTACAGGTTCGGGCAAATGCCTATGGCCCTTGGAGCCTCAAAGCCCATCGGGGATTCCATGGTCCTCAGACCGGAGTCGCCCCGCCTGAATCGCGCAGCCCGGGGACGAACGCGGAAGGTTTGGACCCGGCTTCCGCCGGTCCTCGTTCTCGTGATCGCCCTCGGGCTCGCCGCTTTCGCGACCGTCCTCCAAGTTCCGCTCACCGCTGCGCAGGTTGTCTCCCTGCCTGCCGCTTACACTTCCGGGACCGTCCCGCTGGACCCGGTGAACGCGGAGTGGTCCGCGGCTGTCCCGCTCACAATCGTGCTTTCCGCGCAGCTCGTCCAAATCCCCCAGGGAGGAGGAAATGTCGCAAGCCTCACGGCCCGCGCGATGTTTAACGATTCCTGGTTCGCAATACTTGTCGAGTGGCAGGACGCCACGAGAGACGCGCGCACGACCGGAACCTCGGACTTCAGCGATGCGGTCGCTGTTCAGCTCGTTTCCACGAGCGACGGGAAACCGCCGTACGTGTGCATGGGCCAAGTGAACTTCCAGACGCAGGTGTGGCACTGGAAGGCGGAGCGGGATTTACTCGCGGGCGGCTCCATGGACATCGGCGAATACTACGATGATGTGTATGGCGACTTCTATCCGTTCGCGAACGAGTCGACGTTCTATCCGGGGATCGGAAGCGGCAACTTCCTGTCGATGTTGAACGCCACGCCCGTGCAGGTCCTCGTTGCGGGCGGGGCGGGGACGCTCACGAGCACGGACCACCGGACCGTTCTCGGCGCGGGCCTATGGGCAGATGGCCGGTGGCGCGTCGTGTTCGCCAGGACCCTGGCGGCCGCGAACTCCGACGAGGTCGACATCGTCCGTGGCGTGCCGCTCGTCATCGCATTTGCGGCCTGGGACGGAGCGAACCAGGACCGCAATGGGCAGAAGTCCACGTCGAGCTGGTACGAGATGCCGCTCGCGGTCCCCGCGGAGACCGGTGGGACAGACTGGATCGTTCGCGCCGTCATCGTCATCGCGGTCCTCGTGGCGCTCATCCTCGTTATGCGGGGTCGCCGGCGGAAAGGCCCGCGGACGGAGGTGCCGGAGGGCATCATCACGCTCGATCAAATCCCGGAAGAACCGGAGGACCAGGGTCGTCGTCAGTTCCTGCGGGCAGGGGGCATCGCGGCCGCAGGAGTTGCGGTCCTCGGCGCCAACCTTCGCGTCGCGGAAGGTTCGGAAGCCGCGGACGAGGAGCCCGACTGGCCGGCCAAGCGACGCGTCATCGCCGATGAGTTCGAACGCGGATACCTCGACCCCGATCATCTGAGGTGAACCGATGGCGGGGGACCGAGAGAATCGAGTGTCGCGCCGCGGGTTTCTCCGGGCGGGCGCCATCGGGACTGGAGCTGCTGCCGCTGCTATGGTTGGCTCTGCGCTGGGCCTAAGACTCCTGAAACCGCTCCCGGAAATCCCGAACCCGCTTGCGAACTATCCATCCCGTGATTGGGAGTCTGTCTATCGAGACCAGTACCGCTACGACTCGACTTTCACGTTCGTCTGCGCGCCGAACGACACGCACAACTGCCGGCTCCGTGCGTTTGTGCGGAACGGAATCCTGATTCGAATCGAGCAGGGTTATGACGTGCAAGACTACACGGACCTCTATGGCAATAAGCCGCCCGCGACATGGAACCCACGCGGGTGCTTGAAAGGCTACACGCTTGTCCGCCGGCTTTACGGCCCATACCGGATCAAGCGACCGATGGTCCGGACGGGATGGAAGGCGTGGGCGGACGCCGGGTTCCCGAGGGACGCGACCGGGGCCCCGGCCGCGTCGTACTTCCAGCGCGGTGAGGATGCGTGGACGCCCGTCTCATGGGCGGACGCGTTCGACTACGCGGCTCGGGGTCTCCTCAACGTCATGGGGACGTATGAAGGGCCGGCCGGGCAGGCGAGGCTCCTCGCGCAGGGCTACCACCCCGGGATGGTCGACGCGACGCACGGATCCGGTGCGATGGTGTGCAAGCTCCGAGCGGGGATGCCCCTCGGCGGCGTGACGCGTCTCCACGGGCTCTACCGGTTCGCGAACATGCTCGCTGTGTTCGACGAGGCAGAGGCGAACCGTGAAGGCCGCTCCCCGTACGGAGCTCGCGGGTGGTCCAACTACGACTGGCACGGGGATCTACCGCCTGGCCACCCGATGGTCACAGGCGTCCAGACGTTCGACCCAGACCTCAACGACTTCCGCCACTCGAAGCTCCTGATCTTCATCGGGAAGAACATGGTCGAGAACAAAATGGCCGACGCCCACTGGTGGATCGAGACGATTGAGCGGGGCGGGAAGGTCGTGAACATCTCGCCGGAGTACAGCCCCGCCTCCCAGAAATCGGACCTGTGGATTGGCATTCGGCCCGGGTCCGACGTCGCGTTCATCCTCGGCGTCCTGAACGTGCTCATCGAGAATGGGTGGTACGACGCGCAGTACCTGAAGCGGTTCACGGACATGCCGCTCCTCGTCCGGACGGACACGTTGAAGCTGCTCCGCGCGACCGACGCCATCGCGGGATACACGAACCCGCCGTGGACGGGGTATAGCGTGACGGTCCAGAAAATCCCCCCCGAGTATCGCGATCAGTGGGGCGACTTCGTCGTCATCGACGGCGGAACGGGCAGTCCCACCGCGGTGACCCGGGAACAGGTCGGCGACCTCACAGGCGTCAATCCCGCGCTCGAAGTCGACCGCACGATCACGCTCGCCGACGGGACGTCGACGGTCCGCGTGAAGAGCATCTTCACGCTGTACCGGGAGCTGTGCGCCAACTATCCGCCCGCAGCCGTAGAGGAGATGACCGCCTCGCCACAGGCCGCGATCCTCCAGCTCGCGCGATGGATTGGCCACCCGACGGAGAGGCTGTGGCCGGTGAGTGTCCACACGGGCGAGGGGATCAACCACTACTTCCACTGCGACCTGACGACGCGTGCGGTGTTCCTGATCCCGGCGTTTGCAGGGAGCCTCGGAGTCCCCGGCGGGAACGTCGGACATTGGGCCGGGAACTACAAGAGCTCGATCTTCGACGGCCTGCCCACGTACAACATGGAGGACCCGTTCGCCCCGAACCTCGACCCGACCGTTGACGGCCAATCCGTTCCCGTAAAGAAGTACTGGAAGGGCGAGAACCCGGCGTACTGGAACTACGAGGACCGACCGCTCGACGTCGCGGGGAAGGTGTTCACAGGTTTGACGCACATGCCCACGCCCACGAAAGTCCAGTGGACGTGCAACGTGAACCTGCTGAACAACGCGAAGTGGGCCTACAACATGATCGCGAACGTGAACCCGAAGGTCGACCTGATCATCGTCAACGACTGGGAATGGACGGGGTCCTGCGAGTATGCCGACATCGTCTTCCCGGTCCAGAGCTGGCCCGAGCTCACGATCCCGGACATGACCGCGTCGTGCTCCAACCCGTTCCTCCAGGTGTGGAAGGGGGGAATTCCGCCGATCTTCGACAACAAGCAGGACATCGAAGTGTACGCCGGCGTCGCGGACCGCCTGGCCGCCTTGACGGGCGACGCTCGATGCCGGAACTACTGGAAGTTCGTCTACGACGGGCGGGTGGATGTGTACCTCCAGCGAGTCCTCGATGCATCGAGCACGTGCCGCGGGTACCGCGCACTGGACCTGCTGAGCCAGGAGATGGGCGCCCTCATGAACTTCCGGACGTACCCGCGGATGCCGGGCTGGGAACAGATCAACGAGTCGAAGCCGTTCTACAATCGGACGGGCCGCCTCGAGTTCTACCGAGACGAGGACGAGTTCGTCGAGTACGGCGAGAACCTGATCGTCCATCGCGAGCCGGTCGAGGCGACGCCGTACCTGCCGAATGTGATCGTCGTCCCGCCCTCATTTGACGCGATCCGGCCGAACGATTACGGTGTGTCCCTCGGCGCGACAGGTGCCGACGAACGGTCGGTCCGGAACGTAAAGCTCGCCTGGAACGACGTGAAACAGACGACGAACTTCCTGTGGGCGGCTGGGTACCGGTTCTACTGTCTCACCCCGAAGACGCGCCACCGCGTGCACTCGTCGTGGAGCGTGGCCGACTGGAACCTCCTGTGGGACAGCAACTTCGGCGACCCGGAGCGGACGGACCGGCGGAGCCCGCACATCGGCGAGCACCAGGTGAACATCAATCCGGACGACGCAAGGGCCCTCGGGATTCAGGACGGCGACTACGTCTATATTGACGCGAATCCGGAGGATCGTCCGTATCGAGGGTGGACGCCCACGGATCCGTTCTACAAGGTATCCCGCCTTCTCCTGCGAGCGAAGTACAACCCGAGCTACCCGCAGGGGGTCCTGATGATCAAGCACGCGCCGTTCATGGCGACGCCGAAGACCGTGTACGCCCACGAGACGCGGCCTGATGGCCGTGCAATCGCGGCGGACACCGGTTACCAGGCGAACCTGCGATACGGGTCGCAGCAGAGCCTCACGCGCGGATGGCTCCAGCCGACGCAGATGACCGACTCCCTCGTCCGGAAGAACTACTACGGACAGGGGATCGGAACGGGGTACGAGGCGGACATCAACTCGCCGAACACGTGTCCGAAGGAGACGCTCGTCCGGATCGCGAAGGCCGAGGACGGCGGGCTTGGGGGCGTCGGCGTGTGGGAGCCCGCGACGACGGGGCACACGCCGGGGAACGAGAACGTAGCGCAACGACGCTATCTCGCGGGCGACTTCTTGACGCAGGGGTGACAACGTGGCGGAGAAGGAGTACGAGGAGGATGACCCGTTTGTCCTCACCGATGTATCGATCTCCGGTCCTGAAGCCGACGCCTCGCTCGTCGAGATGGCGAGGGTGTTCATCGATGAGTTTGCGCGGATGGGCTGGGACCGCGACCGAATCCTCGCCATGTTCCGGAATCCGTTCTACCGCGGCCCGCACATCGCGTGGCGCAGGTGGGGTGACGAGTTCGTACAGCAGCTTCTAGACGAACGGATCCCGGGGGGTTAGCGATGCCAGACGTGTACAACTGGCAGCTCGGCCGGACGATGCCGTACCCGCATGAGCGCGGCACGCCGACGCATCAGTTCGGAGCCGTGTTCAACATCAACCGCTGCATCGGCTGTCAGACCTGCACCATGGCGTGCAAGTCCACGTGGACGTTTTCGCGCGGGCAGGAGCATATGTGGTGGAACAATGTCGAGTCGAAGCCCTTCGGCGGGTACCCGCAGTCCTGGGATGTCAAGCTCCTTGAGATGCTCGGCCCGCAGCCCGGGTGGGACACGAGTCTCGCGACGCCCACCGCTCCATACGGCGTCTATCGGGGAAAGACAATCTTCGAGGCGGCGCCGCCGGGCCAAGCGACCGTCGGTTACCTCCCGGAGGACAAGGAATGGCGGTTCCCGAACATCTACGAGGATACATCCAATCGCTCCCCACAGACAACCGGCGGCGTGCAGGAGGGTGCGTCGCTCCCCGAGCACCAGGTTTTCTTCTTCTACCTCGCAAGGATCTGCAACCACTGCTCGTATCCCGCCTGCCTCGCCGCGTGCCCGCGGAATGCGATCTACAAGAGACCCGAGGATGGCATCGTCCTCATCGACCAGTCCCGCTGCCGGGGGTATCGAAAGTGCATCGAGGCCTGCCCGTACAAGAAGCCAATGTGGCGGCCAAATACGCGGTTGAGCGAGAAGTGCATCGCGTGCTACCCGCGGGTCGAGAAGGGCACCGTGACCCGCTGCGTCTCTGCATGCGTCGGAAAGATCCGACTCCAAGGATGGATCGACGACCCGAGGTCTCCCGTCTACTACCTTGTGCACGAGGAACAGGTTGCGCTCCCGTCGTATCCGCAGTTCGGCACGGAGCCGAACGTGTACTACATACCGCCCCGGTGGGCTCCGCGGAAGTACCTCCGCCAGATGTTCGGACCTGGAGTGGACACTGCGATTGCGAAATATACGAATCCGAGCCGCACGTTGCTGGGAGTCCTCCAGCTGTTCGGAGTGACGCAGAAGATCTTGTACAGCTATGAGGTCACGTCGACCGACGCCGTAGGCTATGACGAAAACGGAGTCGAGGTCGTACGGGTGCCGATCGATGAGCCGGTCGTGGTGCGGCCGGAGCAGCACTTGAATATCACCTGAGGGGACCATGGTGTCGCAGTCCAGGGAGAAGGACATCGGGGACCTCGTCGCACGGGGAATCGTCGCCAAAGTCCTCTCCCGCCTCCTGTCGGAGCCAGACACCGAAACGCAGGTGTACATCGAGCGCGTCGCGACGCCGGATCTCGACGGGGCGGACGAACTCGTTTCGAGACGATCCCGCGTCCATTCCACGGTGGTCGGCCTTCGGAGAGCCGTCGCAGAACTCGATGCCGGAGCGGTTCCCGCGATGCTCGCGAAGGCGGGCGCGCCACCCTACGAGACGGAGTATGGTATGGCGCACGTTTTCATGAAGGTTCAAACAATGGCGGACGTCGCGGGGTTCTACCGGGCGTTCGGGCTCGACTTGGCAACTGCACATCGAGAACGGCCAGACCACGTTGCGGCGGAATTGGAGTTTCTTCATTTCCTTCTGCTTCTCCAGGCCTCCGCACTCACGAGGGGCGAGAGGGACGCCTACCGGATCGTTCGCCAGGCGGAGACGGCGTTTCTCCGCGACCACCTTGCACTGTGGGGTCCCTCGTATCTCGAGAAAGTGGCAACGTTCGATGCCGACTCGATCGCCGCTCGTGTCGTGCGAATTGCCGCGAGGTTCCTCCAGACCGAGGCCCGCCGGCTTCAGGTCACCGTGAACCCCGAGCTGCCGGCTCCGAATCCGCAACCCTCGCCCGCGCAGGAACGGGCGCTGCGCGAGCCATCGTCGCCGGCGTAGGCCCAGCTCGTTCCTCCTCGATGGCCCACAGCAGGAGACCCGCCGTGGCGAGGAGTGCCTGGTACGTGAGAACCAGGTCGATACCCGCGATCATCACGAGAGCGATGCCGTAGGCCTTCGCAGGGGCCGTAGTCCGACGCAAGAGAAGGAACGAGGAAGTCGCGAGCCAGAGGCCGAGCGCGTAGATCGGGAACGGAAGGAACAAGGTGAACCCGAAGGATGCCTTTGCGATCGCCGCTGTGATCGCGGGGTTCGCGAAGATGACGAACACGAACAGCCCGGCCATGATGCTCGGAATCAGCACAGGAATCCGCACGCGGGGATTTCGCGGGGGTTTGAGGTACACGCTGGCAAAGAGGGGGATCGGCGCAAGCGATGCGGCGGCCTCGGCGAGGTAGAGCGCCTCGAGACCTCCTACAGGGGCCGCCGTCGACTGCCCAAGCTGCCCGATCGCGGACGCGAGAACAAAGTAGCGAGAGGCCCCGTAGACCGTGAGCGCGAGAGCGGAGAACGCGCGCGGCCAAGGCGAGGGAGAAGGCGCCGCGGTCGCGATCAGCGCCCCGACCGCAACCGCCAAGAACAGAATCGTGAGCGCGACCAACATCACAGGATCGCGGATCAGGAAGGAACCGAGCGAAAGGACGAGGAACGCAATTGCGAACGTCGCGATTCGATCCTGAAAGAGTGGTAGGCGCCGCGTTCCGACCCGGAGGGCCCACAGGACCAGGACGAGGATGAGGACGACGAGGATGACCCCAAGGTTGAACAGGAACACGCTGACGCGACCGAACGTTTCAAACAGGAACGTCGATGCAGGGCCCGGAGGCATGAGGGGGAAGGCGCGGGTCACCGCGCGGCCGATGAACGCCTCGAGAAACGCGACGACCACGAGGACGAGGACGCTCAGTCGTAGGAGGTCCTCATGCCATGCCCCCCATGCCCGCCAGACCCGCATCCGGCGGAGCCATGGCCCCATGGAACAATGAACCAGATCTCAGGGGAAAAATCTTGCGCCCTGCGATGGCGGGGATGCCGCGGTCTTAATACCCGCGCCGGTTTTACGTCCGAACAATGGATTTCACTCCGACTCCAGAGCAAGAAATGATTCGGCGCCAGGTCCGCGAGTTCGCGGAGGGCGAAATCAAGCCCGTCGCGAAGAATTTCGACGAGAGCGGGGACTTCCCGCGCGACACGGTCGCGAAGATGGCGGGCCTCGGACTCCTCGGGATGCTCGTCCCCCAGGCCCTCGAGGGCGGTGGGCTCGATACGGTCACGTACGCGATCGCCATCGAGGAAGTCGCACGGGTCGACGGGGCCCACGGGCTCATCATGGCGGCGCACAACTCCCTGTGCACCGGGAACATCCTGATTGCGGGCTCGAAGGAACAGCTCGCAGAGTACATCCCGGACCTCGCAACGGGTCGCAGGATCGGCGCGTGGGGCCTCACGGAGCCCGCAAGCGGCTCGGATGCGGCCTCGATGAAGACGGAAGCGTCCTGGGACAGCGGCGCGTGGGTGCTGAACGGGACGAAGAACTTCTGCACGAACGCGCCCGTTGCGGGGACGTTCGTGATCATGGCGGTGACGGACCGGCCGAAGGGCAACCATGGGATCAGCGCGTTCATTATCGAGCGCGGGACTCCGGGCCTCCGGATCGGAAAGGTCGAGGACAAGCTCGGGATGCGGGGGTCCGCAACCTCCGAGGTCCTCCTCGAAGACATCCGCGTGCCCGCGGATGACCTCCTGGGCGAGGTGAACTACGGGTTCACGAACGCGTTGAAGACGCTCGATGGCGGAAGGATCTCGATCGGCGCACTCGGCGTCGGAATCGCACAGGGTGCGTTTGAGGAAGCTCTCCACTACGCGAAGGATCGCAAGCAATTCGACCGACCGATCGCGGAGTTCCAGGCGATCCAGTTCATCCTCGCGGATATGGCCCTGCGAATCGACGCCGCGAGAATGCTCGTCTATCGGGCCGCATGGCTGAAGGACCACGGCCTCCCGTACAAGGCGGAGGCCTCGATGGCGAAGTTGTACGCGAGCGAGACCGCAATGTGGGTCACGACGAAGGCGATCCAGGTCCATGGCGGGTACGGATACATCTCCGACTATCCCGTAGAGCGGATGTTCCGCGATGCAAAACTCTGCGAGATCGGTGAGGGAACGAGCGAGATCCAACGGCTTGTCATCGCGCGGGAGCTGCTGAAGGGCTCATAGACCGGGCGACTCGGGCCTCATGCCGCCGCGAGCGATGTGTGCGCCAGCCTTGGCGGCACCCTCCTGTCCGGCGCAACCCTTTATCGGCCGACACCACTCTTCGGTCGAACCGGATGGCCCGTCCCATCAAGCCTGCTCGTAAGCGAGACGGCCGTGCGGGACCGCTAGAAAGGTATCCAAGGAATCCAGAGAAATACGCGGACCCCGCGAACTGGAAATACCCCGTGCACACGCCGTTCCATGCACGGGCTGCCCGCCGCTACTTCAACAAGCCACAAAACCGCGCGAAGTACACGCCGAGTGAGCAAGCGTATGTCGATCGGAAGATCAACGACGCCCTCACGCACTTCGGAGTTCCGATCGCGCTCGGGCCAAGCGCCGATGAGCCCGAGGCCGCCACGATCCAGGCGGACATCCCAATCAACAAGGACATCGATGCGATGAACCTCGACGAGCTCCTCCTCGCGTTCCTCGGAGAGAACCGCCGCGCGAGCGCAAGGGACATCGACCCCGACCTCGTGCGGATCGACAAGGAGTCCGCGAGCCTCATGAGCGGAATGGTGAAGACCTACACGGTGTACATCGACACCGCGAAGAAGGTCGTGCAGCACGACTGCGTAGACTTCATGACGAACCGCGCGAAGGGAAAGCTTCTCTGCAAGCACCTCGGGGCGTTCCTCCTCCACGCGAATCCGAGGAGCACGACCGCGCTTCTCCGCCGGCTCCTCCGGGAACGAGACAAATGGGACTTCGGATGATCACAGCCGCGTGAAGTCCCGGGTGTCCTCGCCCTCGTCTCGCTTTCGCGGGCGCTCCCGCTGCGGTCCCGCTTCCTTTGGAGGGGCCTCCGGGGCAGGAGCCTCTCGTGGCTCTGATGGCCGCGCGCCGGGCCGGGGCTTCAGCGGTTCGGGTTCGGCCCCCTTCTCTTGGGCGGGTGCCTTCGGCGGAGCCTCCCGTGGCGGGGCCTTTGGCCTTGGCCGCTCCCCACGTTCGACATCCGGCTTCGTCCGCACGCGGTACGCGCCGCCCTCGAAGATCCTCAAGGACACTTCGAGCTTCTTCGCCTCGTACGGGCCGATGTTCAGCTCGCGGGAGAGGTCGACGAGGTTCCTCTCCGTTTTCGGGAGGTCGAGCGCACGGCGGATCAGCGCGTCCATCTTCCATGTGGGATCGGGCTCGAGGCGGAGGGACCGGACCGCGTTCAGATAGCCCAAGACCTCTCGGGCCTCCGTGACCTCGATGTCCGGAATCGCGTCCAACACGTCGACGAGTCGCAGCTCCTTCTTGCCGCCCCCGTTCTGGAGGAGCGCGAGGGAGGCCTTCTCGAACCACGCGATCCGATCCGACGAAATGGCATCGATCTTCACGGAGGCGGGCGTGTTCACGAAGGAAACGACGGAGTCGAGGACCTCGAGGGGCACCTGGCACGCCTTGAAGATCTCTTCCTTGCTCGCCGGCCTCCGGAGTGTTCGCTCGAACTGCACGACGGCACGCGCGACCGCTTCGATTCGCGCGATCGCAGCCTTCTCCTCGCAGAGCTTACGTGCCTCGATCGCCGCCTCAGAGCCCGGGTTCAGGGAGAGCGCGACGTCGAAGGACTTCATCGCCTCGTCGAAGCGCCGGAGATGCATGAGCGCGAGGCCCCGCGCATTCCACGCGGCCGCGTCCCGTGCATTGATCTCGACGACCTTGTCATACGAGGCCGCGGCACCGTCCCAGTCCGCGAGCCGCTCGTACGCGAATCCCCGGAGCGACCACGCGCCCGCATCTCGTGGGTCGAGGGAGAGGGACCGGTTCAGCGCGGTCACGGCGCCTTGGGAGTTATTCGTCCGGACGCGCGAGAGGCCGAGCTCCCGCCACACGTCCGCGCGGTTCGGCGCGAGCTGTGCAGCCTTTTCGAAGGAGAGGACGCTATCCCCATGGCGGTCCATCGATCGAAGGGCGAAACCGTGTTGGAAGTGTAGCTCCGCGTTCTTCGGATCACCGAGGAGCGCCTTCTCGATCACAGGCAGGGCCTCTCCCGCTCGGCCTCCGTTCACGAGGGCCGTCGCCTTCACGGCCAACGCACCGTAGTGGTTCGGATCCGACTGGAGGACGATGTCGAGCGCGCGGGACGCGTCCTCGTGCCGCCCGAGACGGACGAGGCATCTCGCCTTCCCGATGAGGAACTCTGCGTTCGCGCGGTCGAGCAAGAGACCGTCGTCGAAGCATTTCATCGCTTCATCGACGCGGTTCAGGTGGAGGAGGAGGTTCCCCTTCTTGTTCAGGGCGAAGCGATCGCCCGGGTTCAGGGAGAGGGCCTTGTCGAACGTCGCGAGGGCTTCGCCGACGCGGCCCTGGGCCGCAAGGAGCGCCCCCTTCGCGTTCCACGTCTTACGGTCCATCGGGTCCACTCGGAGGGCCTTCTCGAACGCCTCGATCGCCGCGTCCGTCTCCCCGAGCCGTTCGAAGGCGATGCCCTTTTCCCGCAGGGCCTGCGTGTCCCGTGGGTTCAGCGCGAGGACGTGGTCGCTCACTTCCGCGACGCCGCGGAAGTTCCCGAGGGACGCGAGGATTTCCGTTTTCGTCCTCAGGTGATCGAAGTTATCCGGCGCGAGACCAATCGCCTTGTTAATCGCGCTGAGCGCGTCCTTGTCCCGCTTCAATGCGCGGGCGACGCTCGCGCGATCCGCCCAAGCGGCCGGATCCTTCGGGGCAATCGACGTGAGGTCGCAGGCCGCGGAAAACGCGTCCTCGAGGCGGCCGAGTCGCTCCAGGACCTCCCGCTTCCCCTTCAGCGCGAGCGCACTCTCGGGCTCGATCGCGAGCGCCGCCTCGAAGGACTCGAAGGCAACGTCGAACCGGGACAGGGCCGCTAGGGAATCACCCCGGCGGATCAAAGCCGACAGATTCGAGGAGTCGATCTCGAGCGTGTGGTTGAAGGATTCGACGGCCTCCTCATGGCGCTGAAGCCACTGGAGCGCGAGACCGCGGCTGTGCCAGGCGGCCTTGTCCCGTCGATCGAGGTCGAGGGCGCGGTCATAGGAGGAGACCGCCTCCTCGTACCGCTGCATTGCGACGAGGGCGAGACCCCTCTCAGACCATGCGTGCGGGTCCGACGAATTGAGCATGGTCGCGCGGTCGCAAGCCCCCAGGGCATCTTCCGGCCGCTTCATCCGCAGGAGAACGCGCGCCATTTCGTACCAGAGGGCCTCTGATGAGGGCGCGAGCTCCACGGCGGTCTGGTACGAACGCAGCGCGTCCGGGAGTCGCTCCAACTTGAACAGGTATGCCGCCCGTCGCCGGCATGCCTCGAGGTCTTTGGAATTCAGTCGGAGTGCGTTTTCGTAGGCCGTCAGCGCGTCCTGGCTCTGGTCCAGGGCCTCGTGCGCGGTCCCCTTCACCCGCCATGTCGTCGCATCCCCGTGGTCCCGCTCGAGGATCTCGTCGCACACCTTCAGGAGCGTGCGCGGGTCCGCCCCCTCCCGGAGCACATCCCGCTTCCCCCGCCATGCCTCCAAGTCGTCGGGGGAAATCGCGAGAACGGCATCGTAGGCGCGGAATGCCAGAGGGGCCTGACCCGTCTGCATTCGGGAGAGGGCGAGGTCCTTGAGCGCCCGCGCGTTCTGCGGCTGCAGCTCGAGAATCCGGAGGCTTGTCGCGGCGACCTCCGGCCACCGCTTCAGGGCCTTCACGGCTTCCCGCCGCAGCTCGAGACCATCGTAGCTCTTCGGCTGCATCGCGAGGACTGCGTCGATCGCTTGCACGGCGTCGTCGAGACGGCCGAGCCGGACGAGGGCCTCTGCGCGGGAGAACTGGGCCTCGACCCGAGTCGGGTCGAGCGCCGCGATCTGCGCGCTCACCCGCTCGAGCAGGTCCCATCGGCCCATCGCCTTCAGCGCGCGGCGCTTGCCATCGAGGACATCGACGTTGTCGCGATCGAATCGGAGGCCCGTGTCGAAAGAGTGGACGGCCTCTTCGGGCCGGCCCAGCGTAATCAGGAGTTCGCCCCGCGCCGTCCAAGCTCGGACGTTCTCCGGGGTGCACTCGAGGGACGAGTCGTACGCTCGGAGGGCCTCTTCGAGGGAGCCGGCCCCCGTGAGGACCCGTCCGCGTTGGAACCAGAGGTCGGCGCTGTGGGGCTCGAGCGCGAGGGCCTTGTCGAGGCACCGCAGGGCCCGGTCAAATTGCTTGATCGACTCGTGGACGAACGCCTTCCCCGTCCAAGCATCGACCCGGTTCCCGTCAATCCGGAGCGCGCGCTCGAAGGCGTGAAGCGCATCCTCGGCCTCCTTCCGGCGGACATGGGCCTCCGCCTTGCGGACCCACATCTCCGCGTCGTGGGGCGTCAGACGGAGGAGTTTCCCGTAGTTGTCCACGTCGTCCATCGCGAGGTCCGCGACCTTCCGAAAGGACGTGATCGCCTCGTCCTTGCGGCCGGCGACGAGGGCCGCGTCGCCACGGTACCCCCAAAGCGAAGGGTCCACCGGAGCGGACCGAAGCGCCTTGTCGAAGGAAACGAGCGCGTCGGAGGGCGCGCCACGCTCGAGCTGGATGAGCCCTTGGACTTCCAATGCCGTCGGATTTCGTGCGTCAAGGGTCAGCGCATCCCGCGCTGCTCCCCACGCAGAGTCGTAGTGGTGGAGGCCGTAGAACCCGCGGGCGATGTTCGCGTATACGGCGGCGAACTCGAGGCCATGGCGGTGGATCCGAGGGCGGCCCCGCTGCAGAATCCGGTACGCCTTCGAGATGGAACGGTGCGCACGGTACTTCGCGCGGCGCTCCGAGTAGGCAATGCCCTTTCCGGTCGATCGTTCCGCCTTCCGAAGGAGGCGCGATTCCCCATCGAGGAGGTTCTCTAGGACGCCCATCCCTATCGCCTGGTGAGGCGATTCGCGACCCCAACGTGGCAGACGCCTCCGCTCGGTCGCGTCCGACTCGTGGCGGACATATGGAACACCCGATTTAAGGCTGCCGTCAATGCGGGAAATGGTGCGACGCCGAGGCGTTCCTCCCGTTCCGGTTTCGAGTTCTGGACCTTTGAGAGAACCATCTTATGGCGGCTGGGGTCATCGCCCACGTGCCTGACAGGCGTCAGACACCAGGGATGGGACACCGTGATGGAGAGTCCAGACCTGCCGCGTGACAGGATTTCGGGGAACGCGGGACTCGAGTGTCTGAAGACCCACACGCTCCAGGACATCCGCAACCTCGCGAACGAGCTATTGAACTATAGCGAGGACGTGACCGACCTCGTTAGTGCTGTGGACACCTCGAGCTCCTCTTGAGCGAGGTCGAGGTGCGATCGAAGCCCGAGAACACGCCGTAGTCGGCACCCGGAATCCGGAGAAGTCGCGTTCGCCCGACGAGCGAAACGACGAGAGTGGGGACGCTGGGATTTGAACCCAGATCAGCGGGTTTCCACCAGGCGGGGAGCGACCCCGCCCGTTGCCGGATCGTAAGGGTCCTCGCTCCAGTCACTCATCACGGAGTCAGCAAACCCTCTGTCAGTCAAACCCATAACTGGAGCCCGCCAGTCTACCGGGTTAGCCTACGTCCCCTGGCGTCGCGGAACCCTCAGGGTCGTATCTAGTTTTCCCCCGCCATCGCGGCGCGTGAGATCGCTACTGCTTGCGCAATTTCTGCTCGCGCTTTCGGCGGCGCATCCGCTTCTTGCGCCATTTCCATCGCATCTTTCCGCGCTTCTTCCATGCGCGCGAGCTGCGTTTCATCGAGTGCCGGGCGGCGAAGTCGGCAGATTCTTAAGTAGTTTCCCGTCCGAGGCACGGTTACAACGGGAGGGAGGAAAAGCACCGCGCCCTCTTTGCGCGACGTCGCAACGTAATGTTAATGGCGGTCGCGGAGTTCGCCGCCGCGTGCGTTTCTTCTCGGGCGAAGCGAGGCGCCTCCGGCGGACAATTCTGGACCTCGCGTGGCCCGTCATCATCGCGAACTTTCTCCAAGTCCTCGCAACGACGATCGATCTCGTAATGGTCGGCCGCGTCGGCGTCCCGGAAATCGCTGCCGTTGGAATCGGCGGAAACCTCGTGTTCTTCACGTTCACCGTGATGATCGGGATCACCGCAGGGACGATCGCGCTCGTCTCCCGAGCCACCGGTGCGAAGAATCCCCGGGAGGCAGACCACTTCCTGCTCCAGAGCCTCGTCACGGGCGCGCTGCTCTCGATCCCACTCCTCCTCATCGGGATCCTCTTCGCGCAGTACATCGTCGCGCCGTTCTCGCCGACGGAGAACATCCGCAACCTGTCTGCCGATTATGTCGGGATCCTCTTTCTCTCCGTCCCGTTCCTCTTCGTGATCTTCATCGCGAACGCGGCCCTCCGCGCGGCGGGCGACACGAAGACCCCACTCAAGATCGGAATCATCGAGAACATTCTGAACTTCGCGATCAACTACACGCTCATCTTTGGGAACTTCGGCTTCCCCGCCCTCGGCGTCCGCGGGGCCGCGATCGGCACGTCGATCTCGTACTTCGTCGGGGCGATGCTCTTCCTCGGGCTCTTCGCCGACCACCGCCTCAAGGTCGGGATCCGGTGGGAACGACCGTTCGTGAACTGGCCGACCATCCGGCGAGTCCTCCGGATCGGGCTCCCCGCGGCTACAGAGCAGTTCGCGTTCCAGATCGGCCTCCTCGTCTGGATCGTCATGGTCGTCTCGTTTGGGGAGGCCGCGGTCGCCGCGCACCAGATCGGCCTGCGAGTCCAGTCGTTCGCCTTCATGCCCGGCCTCGGATTGAGCATCGCATCGAGCGCGCTCGTGGGTCAGAACCTTGGGGCGAATCGGCCAGAGGAAGCGGATCGGAGCGCGCGCGAGGCGACGAAGCTGTCGATCCTCGTCATGGGGGCGATTGGGGCCTTCACCTTCGTGTTCGCTCCTTGGATCGCACTCGCGTTCGCGGAGCCGGGGCCCGCGGTGGACCTCTCGATCCTCTTCATCCGCCTCCATTCAACCTCGATCCCCGCCGTTGGCCTGTTCTTCACGCTCTCTGGATCGCTGCGCGGTGCCGGGGACACGAAATGGCCGCTCTACGCATCGCTCGTCGGCACGTACATCCTCCGGCTTCCCCTGTCGCTGATCCTAGGATACACGCTCGGGCTCGGCCTGTTCGGTGTGTGGCTCGCGTTGCCGATTGAGTACTACTTCCGATCCGTGATCATCGTCCAGCGATTCAGTGGCGGGGCGTGGAAGGCAACGACCGTGTGAGAGTTGAGAGACGGAATGGCGGAGAGATCGAAGATGCGAGTCTATGCGGATGGCGGGGCAAGAGGCAACCCTGGACCCGCAGCGATCGGTGTCGTCGTGTGCGACGCCGAAGACCGCGTGCTCATGGAGCACAAGGAATACTTCGGCGAAGGGACGAACAACGAGGCCGAGTACCGCGCGGTGATCCGCGGCCTCGAACTTGCGGCCTCATACTCACCGGAAGAGGTGCTCGTCGTCTCTGACAGCGAGCTGCTCGTCCGTCAAGTGAAGGGTGTTTATCGGGCGAGAAATGCGAGGATTGCAGATTTCCTAGCAAAGATCCGACGCTTGGAGACGAGATTTCGGAAGGTCTCTTTCCTCCACCGCCCGAGGCTAACCGGCCAGCTCGATCGAGCGGACGCGCTCGTTAACCTAGCACTTGACGAGGCGGGTTTCTGAGTCATGAATTGATGGCCTCTCTCTCATGGGGAATTCACAGTAACGTTCTTAAAGAGGCCAGGCTTGCGACTTGTGGGGAGAGGTGTCTGTGGTCAAGGACGCGGTCAAGTTGGATTCGAAACACTACACGGTGGAGTTCGAGAACGATAAGGTACGGGTTATCCGAGTTAGATACGGTCCCCGGGAGAAATCGATAATGCATGAGCATCCCAACGCGGTTGCTGTGTTTCTGGCCGACGCTAGAGCAAAGTTCACTTATCCTAATGGAAAGACGGAAGACTTTAGCGCGAAGGCTGGACAGACCATGTGGTTTCCCGCCGTCGAACATCTACCGCAGAACGCCGGGGACAAACCCATTCATCTTATCTTCATAGAGCTGAAGAAGTAAGGCGCTCCGCCATAGCTCGACCGCGACGAGGGAGCGATCCTGGGCCCGCATCCGGTTCCCCCTTCGGGCGACCGAGCCTAGCCTCGGGAGGGGTTGCCGTGCGTGCTCCCAGCGCCGCGGCGACACCCGCGATCGCGTCGTCCCAGGCGGGCGCACCTGCGCTCTTCGCCGCCGGACTCGTGCTCGTGGGGGCCGGATTCAAGATCGCCCTGGTCCCGTTTCACATGTGGACGCCCGACGCCTACGACGGCGCGCCGACGCCGATATCCGCGTTCATGTCGGTCGGGCCGAAGATGGCGGCCATGGCCATGCTGATACGCCTGGTCGGCGTGGCCT
>Ga0209320_10000670_pt1 | contig 17700 bp, 18 predicted proteins | sample Rifsed13ft4_FD_184008 | JGI IMG/M metagenome (GOLD analysis project Ga0209320, IMG submission 184008) | Soil microbial communities from Rifle, Colorado, USA - sediment 13ft 4 (version 2) | ecosystem: Environmental > Terrestrial > Deep subsurface > Rock core/Sediment | place: Rifle, Colorado... | reverse complement strand
TCCTACAGGGGCAGTGGCACGCGAAGCCCCGCCCCGCAGGCCGGGCGGGCTAGAATCGCGGTCCCATGGACCGCGCCGCCTTCCACTACGACCTGCCTCGCGAGCTCATCGCACAGGCCCCGCTGCCTGAGCGCAGCGCGAGCCGCCTGCTCGTGCTCGACGGCAAGAGCGGCGCGATCGAGGACCGCCGTTTCGTCGACTTGGCCGTGCTGCTCGCGCCCGGCGATTTGCTCGTAGCCAACGATACGCGCGTGGTTCCGGCGCGCCTGCACGGCGAGAAAGCGAGCGGTGGCCGCATCGAGCTCCTGCTCGAGCGCGTGACGGGCTGCGAGAGCGGACGGTTTCAAATCAAGGCGAGTCATGCGCCCAAGCCCGGCAGCGAGCTGCGCTTGGCCGGCGGCGCGTCGGCGCGCGTCGTCGGTCGCGCTGGCGATCTCTATGAGCTCACTCTCGATCGCGAGCTTAGGCCGTACCTGGAGACGCACGGCGAGATTCCCTTGCCGCCCTATATTGCCCGCGCGCCCGAATCCTGCGATACGGTTCGCTATCAGACGGTTTTCGCCGCTCAGCCGGGCGCAGTCGCGGCGCCGACGGCGGGGCTGCATTTCGATGCGCCGTTGCTCGCGGCGCTCGAGCGGCGCGGCATCGAGATCGCGTTCGTGACGCTGCACGTCGGCGCCGGCACCTTTGCGCCGCTCCGCGCCGCGCGCATCGAGGAGCACGTGCTGCACCCGGAGTGGACGGAGGTGACGTCCGCGACTTGCGCGAAGGTCGAAAGCGTGCGCGCACGTGGTAACCGCGTGATTGCCGTCGGCACCACGGCCGTGCGCGCGCTCGAGACGGCTGCGCAGGGCGGTGCGCTTGCGCCGTTCGCGGGCGAGACGCGCTTGTTCATCCGGCCCGGATTCCGGTTTCGGGTCGTCGATGCGCTCGTCACGAACTTCCACCTGCCCGAGTCGTCGCTGCTCGTGCTCGTCGCCGCGTTCGCGGGACTCGAAGAGACGCTCGCCGCTTACCGGCATGCCGTTGTCGAGCGGTACCGGTTTTTCAGCTACGGCGACGCGATGCTCGTGTTCCCGGGCAATGCGCGCAAGGAACACACCCATGCGGTTTGAGCTCTTGGCGCGCGACGGCACGGCGCGCCGCGGGCGCATGACGTTCGCACGCGGCGTCGTCGAAACGCCCGCGTTCATTCCCATCGGTACTTACGGCAGCGTCAAAGGCATGACGGCCGAGGAGCTCGTCGAGCTCGGCACCGAAATTATCCTCGGCAACACGTTTCACTTGATGCTGCGCCCCGGAGTCGACGTCGTGCGCGCGCACGGCGGGCTGCACGCGTTCATGCACTGGAGCCGCCCCATTCTCACGGATTCCGGCGGCTTCCAGGTGTGGAGCTTGCAGAAGCTGCGCCGCGTCGGCGAAGAAGGCGTCGTGTTCAACTCGCCCGTTGACGGCGCCAAAGTGTCGCTGACGCCCGAGCGCTCGATCGAGGTTCAACATGCGCTCGATGCCGATATCGTCATGGTGTTCGACGAGTGTACGGCCTATCCCGCCGAGCACGACGCCGCCGAGCGCTCGATGGAGCTATCGCTGCGCTGGGCTGCCCGCTGCCGCCGAGCATTCGACGCGCTCGAGACGTCGACGCACGGGGATCGCGCCTTGTTCGGGATCGTGCAGGGCGGCGTGCATGCTGATCTGCGCCGCCGCTCGCTGCACGGGTTGCGCGCGATCGGCTTCGACGGCTACGCCGTCGGCGGTCTCGCCGTCGGCGAGCCGGAGCCCGAGCGGCTCGCCGTTCTCGAGCACCTCGATCCCGAGCTGCCTTCGGATCGGCCGCGCTATCTCATGGGCGTCGGTACGCCGGCCGACCTCGTCGCGGCCGTCGAGCGCGGCATGGACATGTTCGATTGCGTGATCCCGACGCGACACGCGCGTAACGGGCAGCTCTTCACGAGCGTGGGGCGCTTGAACATCCGCAACAGCGCGCACCGCACCGACACGGCGCCGCTCGATCCCGCGTGCGACTGCTATACGTGCAGAAACTACTCACGGGCGTATCTGCGCCACCTGCATCAGTGCAACGAGATCCTCGGGGCGCGGCTTGGGACGCTGCACAATTTGCACTTCTACCAGACGCTCATGCGCAAGCTCCGCGGGGGCATCGAGACCGGCACGCTCGCCGCGGTGGCCGCCGAAGTGCGTGCACAGGCGACCGAATCCGACCAAGCTATGCCATAATACGCGGCCAATTCGGGCGTGGCACATCGCAGGCCGACATGGATTCTCTTTTGAGCTTATTTATAGACAGCGCGTGGGCGCAAACCGGCGGCGGCACGGCGGGAGGCCTTTCGACGCTGTTGTTCCCGATCGCCCTCATCGTCGTCTTCTACTTCCTGTTGATTCGCCCGCAACAGAAGAAACAAAAAGACCATCGTCAAATGGTCGAGGCGGTCGGCGCCGGGGACGAGGTCGTCACGGGCGGCGGCATCATCGGTAAAGTGACCGAGGTCGGCGAGCAATTCTTGACCGTCGAGATCGGCGACGGGATCTCGGTCAAGGTTCAGCGGCACACGATCGCCGCCGTGCTGCCCAAAGGCACCGTCAAGCACGCTTGACCCGTAGATGAATCGCTATCCGAGTTGGGTCAACTGGCTGGTGCTCGTCATCATGTTGCTCGGCACGCTCATCGCGCTGCCGAACGTGTTTCCCGACGACCCGGCCGTGCAAGTGTCGCGTCCCGACGGCGTGCCCGTCACGGCCACCGCTCTGGCCGAGCTCGAGGCGACGCTGCGTGAGGCCGGCATCGGGTTCATTTCCTCGAGCATCGAAGAGAACACCGCACTGATCCGCTTCGTCGATTTCGACGTGCAAGTGCGCGCCAACGAGTTGCTCGGCGAGGCATTCCCCGCCTATACGGCCGCGCAGACGCTGGCGCCGCGCACACCCGCGTGGCTGCGCGCGCTCGGGTTGCGGCCGATGACTTTGGGGCTCGACCTGCGCGGCGGCATTCATTTCGTGTTCCAGGTGGATCTCGACGGCGCCATTCAGCAGTTCCTGAGAAGCTACGAAACCAGCCTGAGCACGCGTTTTCGAGAAGAGGACATACGTAATGTAATGGACATCGATGGCCGGACGCTGCTCGTCTCGGTTTACGATGCCGCAGAGCTCGATCGCGCCGAAGAGCTCATCCGCGAGCTCGACGACGACGGCTCGCTCGTCGATCGGATTCTCGTCACGCCTACTCAAATCGACGGCCGTGCGGGCTTCCGCGTCGCGCTCACGGAAGTCCTGTTGCGCGAGCGGCAGGATTTCGCGATTGAGCAGAATACGGTGACGCTGCGCAATCGTGTCAACGAGCTCGGCGTATCGGAGCCGATCGTGCAGCGCCAGGGGCTCGACCGCATCCTGGTGCAGTTGCCCGGGATTCAAGACTCGGCGCAAGCGAAGCGCCTGCTCAACGCAACCGCGACGCTCGAGTACCGGCCTACCGATATGGAGAACGATGCCCGTGCCGCCGCCGAGCGTGGGCGGGCGCCGATCGGCAGCGAGCTCTTCTATGATCGCGACGGCCAGCCGATACTTCTGCGCCGCGAGGTCATCGTTACGGGCGACCAAGTGACGGATGCGACGCCCGGGTACAGCCAGGGCGTGCCGGCGGTGTTCGTCAACCTCAATCCGGCCGGCGCGCGGCGCATGCTCGATTTCACGTCGCAGAACATCGGGCGCTACATGGCCGTGCTCTTCATCGAGGAGAGGCTCGACATCAAGGAGCGAGACGGCGAGCAAGTCATCGATACGACGACGACGGAGACCGTGATCAGCAATGCAGTGATTCAAGGTGTCTTCTCGAATCGCTTCCAGACGAGCGGCTCGATGACGACTACGCAAGCGCAGGAGCTCGCGCTGCTGCTACGCGCCGGCGCGCTTGCGACGCCGATCGTGCAAGTCGAGGAGCGCATCATCGGTCCGAGTTTGGGCCGCGACAACATCGAGAAGGGGTGGCGAGCGACGATCGTGGGCTACCTGCTGGTCGCGGCGTTCATGGTGGTCTATTACCGCGTGTTCGGCTTGATCGCGAACGCGGCGCTGATTGCGAATCTCATTTTGCTCGTCGCGCTCATGTCGTTGCTGCCGACGGCGCTCACGCTCCCCGGCATCGCGGGCATCGTGTTGACGGTCGGCATGGCCGTCGACGCGAACGTGCTCATTTACGAGCGCATCCGCGAGGAGCTGCGCAACGGCAACTCGCCGCAAGCGAGCATCCGCGCGGGTTACGAGAAGGCCTTCTCGTCGATCGCGGACGGCAACATCACCACGCTGATCGCCGGCATCGTGCTGTTTTGGTTCGGCACGGGGCCGATCAAGGGCTTCGCCGTGACGTTGTCGCTCGGCATCATCACGTCGCTGTTCACGGCCATCGTCGGTACGCGCGTTATCGTCAATTTCGTCTACGGCCGGAGGCGAGAGCTCAAGCGGCTGTCGATCGGCGGACGGGCTTCCCATGCAACTGCTTAGCCGCGTCCCGAGCTTCGACTTCATGGGTTGGCGCCGTCCGGCGCTCGCGGTTTCGATCACGCTCATGCTGATTTCGATCGCGTCGGTGATCTTTCGCGGCTTCAATCTCGGCATCGATTTCACGGGCGGCATTTTGCTCCAGGTTTCGTATGCGCATCCCGTCGAGCTCGATGAGGTGCGCGCGACGCTCGAAGCCAACGGGTTTTCGCCCACGTTGCAGAGCTTCGGCTCGGCGACGGACGTGCTGATTAGGTTGCCGCCCGTCGACAGCGTCGGCGCCGACGAGGAGCTCGGCGCCGACGTCATGGAGGTGTTGCGCGCGCAAGACCCGACCGTGCGGCGCGGCGACGCCACGTTCGTCGGCTCGCAAGTCGGCGAAGACCTTGCCGAGCAGGGCGGGCTCGCGATGTTTTTCGCGACGCTCATGATTTTCATCTACACGATGCTTCGGTTCCGCTGGAAGTTCGCGGCCGGGGCCATTGCGGCGCTCGTGCACGACGCGACTATCGTGTTCGGCGTCTTCTCGCTTTTCGGGCTCACGTTCGACTTGACAGTGTTGGCCGCCGTGTTGGCCGTCATCGGCTACTCGCTCAACGACACGATCGTCATCTTCGACCGTGTGCGCGAGAATTTCCGCACGATGCGCCGCGGTACGGCGGAGGAGATCATGAACGCCTCGATCAATCAGACGCTGGCGCGCACTTTCGTCACGGCGCTGACGGTGCTGCTCGTGTTGATCGCTCTTTTGTTCTTGGGCGGCGAGGTCGTGTTCGGGTTCTCAGTCGCGCTCATCATCGGCGTCGTCGCGGGCTCGTACTCGACGATCTACATGGCGACCGCGACCGCGCTCAGACTCAACGTCACGCCCGCGGACCTCATGCCGCCGAAGCGCGAAGCCGCCGACGACCTGCCCTAACCATCCACCGATTGTAGGAGCGAGCTTTGCTCGCGATAGCCATTGTAGGAGCGAGCTTTGCTCGCGATAGACAAAGAATCGCGAGCGAAGCTCGCTCCTACTACGAAGAGCCGATGTTGCGCGCGTACGGGGCGAGAAGCTTCGACAGCGCCGAGTAGACTTTCGGCGTGCCCGCGACGACGTTGCCGCTTTCGAGGTAGGCATCGGCGCCGTGAAAATCGCTGATGCGCCCGCCGGCTTCGCGGATGATGAGGGCGCCTGCGGCGACATCCCATTTGCGCAAGCCCATTTCCCAAAATCCATCGACGCGTCCGGCGGCGACGTAGCACAAGTCGAGTGCGGCGGATCCCGGCCTTCGTACGCCCGCGGTCTCGAGCATGACGGCGCGCAACATGCCGAGATAGATGTCGACCTGCTTCTCGTCGACGCGGTATGGAAATCCCGTCGCAATCAACGCGTGACGGAGGCCGACCTGCTTGCTCACGCGGACCTTGCGGCCGTCGAGCTGCGCGCCTTGACCGCGGCTTGCGGAGAAGATTTCTTGGCGCAAAGGGTCGTAGACGACGCCATGCTGGAGCTCGTCCTCGTGCGCGACCGCAATCGACACCGAGAACACGGGGAAGCCGTGGAGATAATTCGTGGTGCCGTCGAGAGGATCGATGATCCATTGATACGCGTGCTCGCCGGAAAGTCCGCTCTCCTCGGCAAGGATCGAGTGATCGGGATAATGATCTTTGATGACTTCGATGATCGCTTCTTCGGCGAGCTGATCGACACGCGTCACGAAATCGTTGCGGCCCTTTTCGGCGATTTGCAGGGACTCGAGCTTGTTGAGCTGGCGAAGCATGAGATCGCCGGCCCGGCGCGCGGCGCGTATCGCGATGTTCAACATGCCATGCATCATGGCAGGCAGCGTAGAATACCCGCCCGGCGCTTACAAACTTGACAATCGCGGCGATGATCGCGGCCGGAGGCCGCTCCTACAAGGATATGCAGATCCCGGTTCGCATCGTGCTCGTGGAGCCCTCCCATCCGGGCAACATCGGAGCGTCGGCGCGCGCCATGAAGACGATGGGGCTTCACGACTTGACGCTGGTCGCGCCGAAGCATTTCCCGAGCGAGGAAGCGACCGCCCGCGCCGCGGGCGCGGACGATGTGCTCGCCCAAGCGCGCGTCGCGCCGACGCTCGTCGAGGCGATCGGCGACTGCGGTCTGGTCGTCGGCGCAACCGCGCGACTGCGCAACATGCGCTGGCCGGTCGTCGACCCGCGCCAATGCGCCGCGGCGATCTGGCAACATGCGGAGCACACCAAGGTCGCGATCGTCATGGGCCCGGAGCAGTCGGGGCTCACGAATACGGACTTGGGGCGCTGCCAGTTGATCGTCCATATCCCCACGGAGCCGGCTTTCGGATCCCTGAATCTCGCGATGGCGGTGCAGGTATTGTGCTATGAGCTCTGCATGGCCAAAGTGCACGCCGAGCAGCCGGCCGAGGAGCACCGCTCGGCACCGCTCGCGAGCGCGGCCGAGCTCGAGGGGTTCCATTTGCATCTCGAGCGCGTTCTCGCCGACGCCGGATTCTTGCATCACGAGCATCAAAAGCAGCTCAAGCTCAAGCTGCGGCGGCTCTTTCACCGCGCGCGCTTGGATCAGAACGAGGTCAACATCTTGCGTGGCGCTTTGGCGGCGCTCGATCCCGTGCGCCGGTCCGTAGACGAGGAATCGCCATGAAGGCGATCTTGTACTTCGACAATGCCGCGACGACACCCGTCGATCCACGGGTCGTCGAGGCCATGACGGCGTGTCTCACGGCGACCGGGGAATTTGCGAATCCGGCGTCCGGCCATGCGCCGGGCGCGCGCGCGAAGCGCCTCGTCGAGGAGGCGCGCGCCGCCATCGGTGCACGCGTCAACGCGCCGCCGGAACGCATTCTATTTACGTCCGGGGCCACCGAGGCCAACAATCTTGCGCTCAAGGGGGCGTTGCGCGCGCGCACGGCCGAGCGCCGCCATCTCATCACGACGCGCATCGAGCACAAGTCCGTGACCGAGAGCGCGCGTGCGCTCGCGGGCGAGGGCGTCGAGGTCACCTATCTCGATTGCGACGCCGAGGGCATCGTGAGCCCCGACTCAGTGCGTGCGGCGATCACGGACGCGACGGTCCTCGTCTCGATCATGCACGTGAACAACGAGATCGGCGTCATCGAGGACGTCGCCGAGATCGCGCGCATCTGTCGATCGCGCGGCGTGCTGTTGCACGTCGATGCCGCCCAGAGCGCCGGCAAAATACCGCTCGATCTTGCGGGATGGGGCATCGACTTGTGCTCGCTGACCGCGCACAAGATCAACGGTCCAAAGGGCATCGGTGCGCTCTATGTACGCCGCGACGTCGCCCTCGCACCATTGATCCACGGCGGTGAGCCTGAGCTCGGCGTTCGCGGCGGCACGCTCCCGACGCATCAGATCGCCGGCATGGGCAAGGCTTACGAGCTCGCCGACCCTGCGCTCGAGGGCGCACGGCTCGCCGAGCTGCGCGATCTCTTGTGGCGTGGGCTCGCGGTTCTCGGCGGAGTTACGCGCAACGGCTGCCCAGAGCGCTCGGCGCCGCACATCTTGAACGTGACATTCCGCGGCGTCGACGGCACGAGCCTGCTGTGCGCGCTCGACGATATCGCGATCTCGCAGGGCTCGGCTTGCGCCTCGAGCACGCCTGAGCCCTCGCACGTGCTCCGCAGCATCGGCTTGAGCGACGCGCTCGCCCAAAGCACGCTGCGCTTCGGTCTCGGGCGATTCACGGAGCGCGCCGACGTCGAGCGCGTGGTCGAGCGCGTGGGCCTGGAGCTCAACCGCTTGCGCGCGCTCGCCGGGTCCGCCCCCGTTTGGTGCTCCAGTTGAGGGTTTCGGCTAAACTGTTGAGTAGTTTATGGATTACAGCTCTCAAGTGCTACGGCGGTTCCGATCGCCCCTGAGAGCCGGTGCGCTTGCCGCGGAGATGCCCGGAACGGTTCGCGGCGAGGCCGAAGACCGCAGTCTGAACATCTGGGTGCGGTTCCACGTTCACGCGCCGGGCAGCCGTATTGAGGCGGTTCGCTTCGAGATATTCGGTTGTCCGCACGCGGTCGCGGCCGCGGAGTGGGTCGCGGAGTGGCTCGAGGGACGCGAGCCGAGCGCCCTCACGGCTTGGGACGTGCACGCTGCAGCTCGTGCTCTCGGCGTTCCCACCGAGAAACTCGGCAAGCTGCTCCGGATCGAAGATGCATTGCTCGCCTGTTGGCAGGAGCTCGAAAGAAATGGCAGTGTCGTTGACGCCGAGCGCGGCGGATAGAGTCAGGGCGTATCTCGTGACGCGCGGCCGCGGCGTCGGGTTGCGCGTGGGCGTGAAAAAGACCGGCTGCTCCGGGTATGCCTACGTCGTCGATTACGCGGATTCCATCGAGGCCGGCGATACCGTGTTCGAGCATGGCGGCGTCAAGGTGGTCGTCGACACGAAAAGTCTCGAGCTCATCGACGGTACGGAAGTCGATTTCGTCAAGGACGGCATCAATGAAGCGTTCAAGTTCCGCAATCCGAATGTCAAAGGCGAATGCGGGTGCGGCGAGAGCTTCAGCGTCTAGCGATCGGAATTCGTTCAGTGTCTCAAGGTGTTAAATGGCAGTCGAGCGTACGTTATCGATCATCAAGCCGGACGGTGTCGAGAAAAATCTGATCGGAGAGATTTACCGGCGTTTCGAGAAGGCCGGATTGCGAATCGTGGGCGCAAAGATGCTGCACTTGAGTCGCGAGCAAGCCGAAGGCTTTTATGCGGTCCACCGCGGGCGGCCGTTTTATGCGGACCTCGTGAAGTACATGACGTCGGGCCCGGTCATGGTCCAGGCGCTCGAAGGCGCCGACGCGATCCGGAAGAACCGCGACATCATGGGCGCCACCAATCCGAAGGAAGCCGAGCCCGGCACGATACGCGCTGACTTCGCGAGCTCGATCGAAGAGAACGTCGTGCACGGCTCCGACGGGCCGAGCACGGCGGCGGAGGAGATCAGGTACTTCTTCAGCGAGGCAGAGATTTGTCCGCGGACGCGTTGACAATCGCCGCACCGGGCGCCGACAAGATCAACCTCATCGGGCTGACCGGCGAGTCGTTGACGCAGTGGTTCGAGGTGCTCGGCCAGCGCCCCTTCCGCGCGCGTCAGCTCATGCACTGGATCTACCAGCGGCGCGTGCTCGAATTCGATGCGATGACGGATTTGAGCCACGACCTGCGACACCTGCTGGCATCGCTCGCGACGCTCGATCTGCCGCGCGTGATTTCCGCCGAGGAATCCGCAGACGGCACGCGCAAGTGGCTGCTGGACGTAGGCGGCGGTCAGGCCGTCGAGACTGTCTATATTCCGGAACCCAATCGCGGCACGCTCTGCATTTCCTCGCAGGCCGGATGCGCGCTCGATTGCGCGTTCTGCGCTACGGGGCAGCAAGGCTTCAACCGCAACCTGTCCGCGGCGGAGATCCTCGGCCAAGTCGTGCTCGCGAGCGGAAGTGTAGCACCCGACGAGATCAGCAACGTCGTCTTCATGGGCATGGGCGAGCCGCTCGCGAACTACAAGAACGTATTGCCCGTGACTGAGCTGCTGCTCGACGACCATGCGTTCGGGCTGTCGCGACGGCGCGTGACGATCAGCACGGCGGGGCTCGTGCCGCAGATCCTGCGCTTGGCCGGCGACTGCAACGTCGCGCTCGCCGTCTCCTTGCACGCTCCCGACGACGCGCTCCGCAACGAGCTCGTGCCGATCAATCGCATTCATCCGATCGCCGAGCTCCTCGCTGCCTGCTGGCGTTATGCGGAAGTGCTCGCATCGCGGCAGATCACCTTCGAGTACGTGATGCTCGACCGCGTCAACGACACCGTCGCCCACGCACGCTTGCTCGCGACCTTGCTCGAGGGCAAGCCCGCCAAGGTCAATCTGATTCCGTTCAACAGCTTTCCGGGAGGGCGGTTTCGATGCTCGGCGCCGCCCGCCATCGACGCTTTCTGGCGTACGCTGCAAGCAGCCGGTATCGTGGCAACCGTCCGGCGGCCGCGCGGCGACGACATCGCCGCGGCATGCGGACAACTCGCGGGACGCGTGCACGACAGGCGTACGGTGCGGATGAGCGAAAAACTGGCTATGGGCGGGGCGGGCAACCTATGAAAGCAAGCCGATTGATCACACTCATCGCGATGACGGCGTTGTCGGGCTGTGTCACGACGACGACCGGGCCGCGTGAACAGTCCGACGAGGAGGCCGCGGCCGCGAATCTCAACCTCGGCATAGGTTACTTACGCCAGGGCCGGCCGGATGCAGCCGTCGAGGCTCTCGAGCGCGCCGTCGATCTGAACCCGCGCAGCGCCGACGCGCACAGCACGCTCGCGCTCGCTTACGACCAGCTTCGAGAGCCTGACCGAGCCGAGGATCATCATCGGCGCGCGACACAGCTCGACGTCAGCAACGCCGCGGCGCAAAACAGCTATGCCGTGTTCCTCTGCCGGCAGAACCGTTGGGCGGAGGCCGAGCGCTTCTTCGCGCGTGCCGCCGAGAACTCGCGCTACGCGACGCCGGCGGCGGCGCTCACGAATGCCGGCAATTGCGCGCGCGACGCCAACGACATCGAAAAAGCGGAACAAAACTATCGCGCCGCGCTTGCGATCGATCCTGCTTTTGCCGACGCGCTCAACGGGATGATCGAGCTCTCGGTGGACAACGAGAATTACCTTCAGGCGCGGGCGTTCATCCAACGCTTGTTCACGGCGTCGACGCCGACGGCGCGGCAATTGTGGCTGTGTGTGTTCGTCGAGCGGCAGCTCGGCGATCGCGCCGCCGCCGAGAATTGCGCCCGGCAGTTGCGCACGAACTTCCCGAATTCGTCGGAGCTCGCGGCGCTCCGCGAGCTAGAGCGCAATGCAGGACCGTGACGGTGGGGCCGAGCGCGAAGGGCGCGGCGAGACCGGCAAAAAGCTGAGGCTCATGCTCGAAGCGGCGCGCACGGCGCGCGGCTTGTCGCTCGAGGAGGTCGCGGCGGAGCTGCGCATGGAGCCGGGCCGGCTAAGAGCTCTCGAAGAATGTCGCTTCGACGAGCTCGGCCCGCCCGTCTACGCGAAAGGTTACCTGAAGCAATACGGCCACCGCCTCGGTCTCAACTACGACGACCTGTTGGCCGAATACTATCGACTCGTCGAGCCGCAAGACGTGACGGTCGCACCGCTGCGCACCATCAAATTGCGCGACGAGCGGCAGATCACCGTCTGGATCGTCGCTCTGCTCACGATCGCTTTGGTCGGCGTCTTCCTCATGGTTTGGTGGCTCGACGAGCCCGTGCGTAACCCACCGGTTGTCGCGCCGGCCGCCGTCGAAGAGACCGACATCGCGCCTCCGGTTGACGAAGACGTCGACGTCGCGGACCCCGTCGCGGAGCCGCAAATCGACGCGCCGCCCGTCGACGAGGAAGCGGCTGCGGCCGCTGGCGAGGAAATCGACGTGCCGCCGCGCGGCGATCAAAGCGAGGTATTTGCTCGGGCCCCGCCCGCCGTGCCCGAGGTGACGGGTCCGTCCGCGAGCATCGACATGGTTTTCATCGAAGACTGTTGGGTCGAGGTCACGGATGCGCGCGGCGCGAGCGTGCTCTACGGTTTGCAGCGCGCCGGCACGCGTTCGACCATTGCCGCGCAAACGCCCGTCGACGTGTTCTTGGGCAACGCCCGCGGCGTGGAAGTGACGGTCGAAGGCCAGCCGTTCGAGGTGCCCGGGCGCGCGAGACAGGGTAATCTCGCACGCTTCTCGATCGACGGTCCGACGGACTGACGGAACATGGCCAATCTCATTCAGCCCGTTCGCGGCATGAACGACATTCTCCCTGTGGATGCGCCCGTGTGGGAGCGCCTCGAGTCGGCGGCGGCGGAGCTCTTTGCGGCATACGGCTACGCGCGCATTCGCCTTCCGGTGCTCGAGCGCACTGAGCTGTTTCAGCGCTCCATCGGCGAGCTGACCGACATCGTCGAGAAGGAAATGTACACGTTCGCCGATCGCAACGGCGACAGCGTGACATTGCGTCCCGAGGCCACGGCCGGCGTCGTGCGCGCGGCGCTGACGAACGGCCTGCTGCACAATCAGCAGCAGAAGCTTTGGTGCAGCGGACCGATGTTTCGCCGCGAGAAGCCGCAAAAGGGCCGCTATCGACAGTTCCATCAATTGAACGTGGAGGCGCTGGGATTCGGCGAGCCGGAGATCGACGCGGAGCTCATCGTCATCTCGGCGCGGCTGTGGCGCAAGCTCGGGATTCGCAGCGTCACACTCGAGATGAACTCTCTTGGGACGCCCGGAGCGCGCGCCGGCTACAAGCAAACCCTGGTCGAGTACTTCTCTCGCCATCGAGCCGCGCTCGACGAGGAGAGCCTGCGCCGGCTCGAGCGCAATCCCATGCGCATTCTCGACAGCAAGAATCCGACCTTGCGCGACCTCATCGCCGCGGCGCCGATGCTCGGTGACCATCTCGATCGCGAGTCACGGGACCACTTCGAAAGTGTTCAAGGTTATCTCACGGACGTCGGCGTCGAGTTCAAGCTCAATCCGCGGCTCGTGCGTGGGCTCGATTACTATACGCGCACCGTATTCGAGTGGGTGACGGACCGCCTCGGCGCGCAGGGCGCGGTCTGCTCGGGCGGCCGCTACGACGGGCTCGTCGCTGAGCTCGGCGGCCGCGATACGCCGGCAGTCGGGTGGGCGCTCGGCGTCGAGCGCGTCATCGAGCTCGCGCGCGCCGACGGATGGAGCGAGCCCGAGTCGGTCCCCGATATCTATGTCGTCTGCGTCGGCGAGGCCGCGCGCAGGAAGTCGTTTACGATCGCCGAGACGTTGCGCGCGCGCTTGCCGCGCATGCGGCTTTCGCTGGGGCAGCCCTCGGCGGGGTTCAAGGCGCAACTGCGCCACGCCGATAAGAGCGGCGCGCGCTACGCCCTCATCATTGGCGAAGACGAACTGGCCTCGGCTAAAGTGAGCATCAAGGCGCTGCGCGCGGACGTGCCGCAGCAATTGCTGACGGTGGACGAGGTCGTCGAGCAGCTCGGAGGGTGACGTGGACGAGTATCTGACGGAACGAGAGCAAATCGAGGTCATCAAGCAGTGGTGGCGCGAGAACCGCTGGTTCCTGCTCGGGGGCATCGCGGTCGCCGGCCTCGGCTACTTCGGTTACTACCAATACCAAGCGTACCGGACCGCGCGCGCCGAGCAGGCAGGCGATCTCTATGTGCGCTTGCAGCAGACGATCGAGGACGATCGTGAAGGCGCCGAGGAGCTGTTGAGCCAGCTGCGTGCCGAGTACGCGGACAGCGCGTACACGCATCAGGCGAGCTTGCTCATGGCGAAAGAGGTCTTGATCACCGACACCGCGCGGGCTGCGCAAGAGCTCCGTCAGGTTGTGGAGGAGAGCGACGATCCGGGGCTCGCCTTCATCGCGCGCCTGCGTCTCGCGCGGGTGCTTGCATATCAGACCAATTACGCGGAGGCGCTCGAGGTCTTGGACGTCGAAGATCCGGGTCAGTTCGCAGCGCGCATGAACGAGATCAAAGGCGACATCCATGCGGCGATGGGAGAGATCGAGGCCGCGCGAGCGGCGTACACGCAGGCGCTCACTGCGCCCGGCTCCGAGAGCGTCGACCGCAATTTCGTGCAGATGAAGCTCAACCAATTGCTCGAGGCGCCGAGCACTCCCGAAACCGCGGAGGGCGCTTGATGCGAGCCTGCGCGCTGGCGCTTGCGCTCGCCGCCGCCGCGCTCGCGGCGGGCTGCGGCGTGTTCGGCGGGGGCAAAGACGTCGTCGAGCCGCCCGCCGAGCTCGTGCCGCTCGAGAATACGCTGCGCGTGCGCCGCTTGTGGAGCTCCAAAGTCGGCGGCGGTTCCGAGCGTTTGCGTCTCGGCTTGGCACCCGCGACGGACGGCGCGCGTATTTTTGCGGGCGCGCACGACGGCAAAGTCGCGGCGTTCGAAGCCGAGACGGGCCGCAAGCTTTGGACGCAGGATACCGACCTGCCGTTGGCGGCGGGTCCGGGCTTCGGCGGCGACGTGCTCGTGTTCGGCACGAACGACGGCGATTTGATCGCGCTCGATGCGAACACGGGTGAGCAACGCTGGCACGTGGCCGTCGGCAGCGAAGTGCTCGCGCCGCCTGCCATCGGCGGGAACGTCGTAGTGTTTCGCACCGTGGATGGACGGCTGCGCGGCGTCACGGCCGACGCCGGAGCGCCGCTATGGACGGTCGAACAGTCGCCGCCGGCGTTGACGTTGCGCGGCAGTACCGCGCCGAGGATCGCGGGCCCTCTCACGGTCAGCGGGTTCGACAACGGACGCATCGGAGCCTATTCCCTGGCGACCGGGGAACCGCTCTGGGAACAGGTCGTCGCGAACCCCACCGGCCGCAACGATTTGCAGCGCCTCGCCGACATCAGCGTGGGACTGCAAGTCGTCGGCAACGACGTCTACGCGGCCGGTTATCAAGGACGTGTCGTCGGCATCGACCTCAACACGGGTCTCGTGCTGTGGCAACAAGAAATGTCCTCATTCGCGGGCCTCGGCACCGACGGCAATCACGTTTATGTCAGCGACGATCTCAGTGCCGTCGTCGCGCTCGACCGCCGCGGCGGCACGCAAGCCTGGCGACAGGAAGGGCTGCGTCTGCGCGACGTGACGGCGCCCACGCGTTTTCGCAACGCCGTCGTCGTCGGCGATTTCGAAGGGTACCTGCACTGGCTCGATCCCGCCGACGGTCATTTCCTGGCCCGCGCGCGCGCTGCAGGCGATCGCATCACGTTCGTACCGCTCGTGGTGGGCCTGAATCTGTTCGTGCAGTCCGATGACGGCACCGTCGCGGCGTTCACGATCGTCGACGACGCGGCATAATAAGAATCGCGAGCAAAGCTCGCTCCCACAATCCCTGTAGGAGCGAGCTCCGCTCGCGATCTCGGTTCTTTCGTAGGAGCGAGCTTCGCTCGCGATCTAGGTTCTTCTGTAGGAGCGAGCTTCGCTCGCGATTCTCGTATTGGAGCGCCGGCAATGATCCCCGTCATCGCGTTGGTCGGCCGACCGAACGTCGGCAAGTCCACGCTGTTCAACCAAGTGACGCGCACGCGCGACGCGCTCGTGGCCAACGAGCCCGGCGTGACGCGCGATCGCCGCTATGGGCTCGCGCAATGGTCGAATGGCAGCTTCGTCGTGATCGACACGGGCGGTCTCGGCGGCTCGGCGCCGGCTGCCATCGAGTCGGGCGTCGGGCGGCAGGTGGATTACGCGCTTGCGGAAGCCGATTGCATCGTCCTCGTCGTCGACCGCAAACAGGGGCTCACAGCCGAAGACGAGCGCATCGCCGACCGGCTGCGCCGCTCCGGCAAGTCCGTCACCGTGGCCGTGAATAAATCCGAAGGCGTCGCGGCGGAGCTCGCCGAAGCCGAGTTTCATCGCTTGGGACTCGGCGATCCCGTCGCCATTGCCGCGCTGCACGCGCAAGGCGTCCCGGAGCTGCTCGAGCGCGTGCTCGCGCCGTTCGAGTTGAGCCGAGCGCCCGAGGAACCGAGCGATCGGCGACCCAAGGTCGCGGTCATCGGCCGCCCGAACGTCGGTAAGTCGACATTGATCAACCGGCTCATCGGCAGCGAGCGGCTCATCACGTCGCCCGAGCCCGGCACGACGCGCGACAGCATTCTCGTGCCGTGCGAGCGCGACGGCTACGAGTTCACGCTCATCGATACGGCCGGCATAAGGCGGCGCGCCCGTGTCTCGGGGACGATCGAAAAATTCAGCGTAGTGCAGAGTCTCAAGTCAATCGAGAATGCGGACGTCGTCGTCGTGCTGCTCGATGCGCGCGAAGGTGTCGCCGATCAGGATCTGCATTTGATCGGGCTCGCAATCGAGCGCGGACGCGCGCTCGTGATCGGCATCAACAAATGGGACGGACAGCCTGCGGCCGATCGCCGCCGCGTCGAATCTGAAGTCGATCGCCTGCTCGGCTTCGTGTCGTTCGCAAGCATTCACTATCTGTCGGCCCTGCACGGCAGCGGCATCTCCGAAGTCGTGCGGGCCGCGATGTCGGCGCACGAATCGGCGGGCCGGGAGCTGCCGACGTCGCGGCTCAATGAGGTGCTGCAAGAAGCGATGCAGGCGCACGCCCCGCCGCTCGTCCGCGGGCGGCAGCTCAAGCTTCGCTACGCGCATCAGGGCGGGCGGTTCCCGCCGCTCATCGTCGTGCACGGCACCCAAGCCGAACGGACGCCCGCCCAGTACCGGCGCTATCTCGAGAACGCGTTTCGGCAGGCGCTGCGCCTCAAAGGGACGCCGATTCGCGTCGAATTCAGGAGCGGCGATAACCCGTTCGCGGGCCGCCGCGATCCCCGGACGAAGCACAAGGCCAAGCGCAGGCAGCGGCCCGCCCGCCATGCTGGCGGTAGGGGTCGCTGACCGGCCGATTTTCCACCGCGAACTAATCTCATAACCAGATGTTACAAACTACGCGGGGCACCGGTTCTACACTGCCGCACCAGCCGCAGACGATACGCGAGCGATTTGATCCATGACCAAGGCCCGCCGCCATTTCACCTTCGAGGGCGAGTTTCCGATGCATCGCGGCGGCGCGCTGCACAATCCGACATTTGCCTACGAAAGTTGGGGCAAGCAGAACGGCGCCCGTGACAACGGCGTGTTGATATTCACGGGCCTTTCACCGCCCGCGCATGCCGCATCCTCCAAGGAGGACCCGACGCCGGGTTGGTGGGAAGAGATCGTCGGACCCGGCCGGCCGATCGACACGCGCCGCTATTACGTGATTTGCGTCAACTCGCTCGGCAGTTGCTTCGGCTCGACGGGACCCGCTTCGGTCGATCCTCTTACCAACGACGTGTATCGGCTCACCTTTCCGGTCTTGTCGCTCGAGGATGTGGCACGTGCGGGCTACGAGCTCGCGCGGCACTTGGGCGTGCAACGCCTGCACGCCGTGGTCGGCCCGTCGATGGGCGGCATGACGGCGCTCGCATTCGCCGTTCTGTTTCCGGATTTCGTCGACGGACTCGTGCTCATGTCGTCGGGGCCGCGCTCGTTGCCGTTCGCGATTGCCTTGCGCTCCCTGCAACGCGAGATGATTCGCAAAGACCCCAATTGGAAAGCCGGCAATTACACGCCCGACGCACTACCTCTGACGGGCATGCGCCTGGCCCGCAAGCTCGGCATGATCACGTACCGATCGGCCGAAGAGTGGCGGCAG
>Ga0209320_10000667_pt1 | contig 17730 bp, 20 predicted proteins | sample Rifsed13ft4_FD_184008 | JGI IMG/M metagenome (GOLD analysis project Ga0209320, IMG submission 184008) | Soil microbial communities from Rifle, Colorado, USA - sediment 13ft 4 (version 2) | ecosystem: Environmental > Terrestrial > Deep subsurface > Rock core/Sediment | place: Rifle, Colorado... | reverse complement strand
CCAGCCGTTCTACTCGCCGGCCGAGGTCGCTCGCCTCGCCGGCCTGCACCCTTCGACGATCCTGAGCTGCATCCATGCGGGCCGGCTGTACGCGGTCAAGCTCTCGGAGCGCACGTACAGGATCCCGAACCGAGCAGTCCGCAAGATGCTGGCACCGGAGACCGTCTCGCCGCCCCGGATCATCGAGCAGCCCCGTGGGCAGGTAGATTCGAGCGAAGCCGATCGCGAGCCCGAGTGGCCCTGGCCCGAGTAGTGCCGCTCCACGAGGAACACCCATTCGAGCAGCGGACGGCGACGCCTCCGGCGCGGCACTTCCGCGCCTACGAGGTTGATCTGCTCGAGGCGCACGAGGAGTTCGCCGCGCTGTACGCGAGCGGCCGAGCGATCGACTGCGCGGGGCTCCGTCCCCTCCGCGTCGACTGAAAGGAGCAGACGGTGATGATCGATCTGTCCGGCAAGAGCGCGGTCGTCACGGGCGGCTCGCGGGGTATCGGGCGGGCCATCGCGCTGCGCCTGGCGCGCCAGGGCGCCGACGTCTGCTTCAGCTACCGCGGCAATGCGGCCGCAGCGGGGGAAACGAAGGTGGCCATCGAGGCGCTGGGCCGCCGGGCCATCGCCGTGCAGGGCGACGCCGCCGACCCCGAGGCGGCCGAGGCGCTCGTGAAGGGGGCCCTCGACGCGTTCGGCAAGGTGGACATCCTCGTCAACAACGCCGGCATCACGCGCGACGACCTGATCATGCGCATGAGCCTCGACGCCTGGCGGGAGGTGCTCGAGACGAACCTGTTCGGTGCCTTCTACATGACCAAGGCGGTCACGCGACCGATGCTCAAGGCGCGGGCGGGGCGGATCGTGAACATCACCAGTGTTTCCGGGCAGGCGGGGCAGACCGGCCAGGCGAACTACTCGGCGGCGAAGGCCGGGCTGATCGGCCTGACCAAGGCGACCGCGCGCGAGCTGGCCAGCCGCGGCATCACCTGCAACGCCGTGGCACCAGGTTTCGTGCTCACCGAGCTGACCCAGGACCTGCCCGAGGCGTTCCAGGAGGAGCTGACCCGGCGCACGCCGCTGGGCCGCTTCGGGACGACCGAGGAGGTTGCCGACGCAGTCGCGTTCCTCGCCTCGGACGAGGCCGCCTTCATCACCGGCCAGGTCCTCGCCGTCGACGGCGGCCTGGTGATGATGTAGGAGGGTCGGCGTCCAGGGCCTTGCCGACGATGGCCAGCCGCTGCCGCATCCGGATCGGCGGCCGCTGTCGTCCTCGGTCGTCGACCGCGGTCCTGCGGTTGGAGACCGCGTCGCCGAAGATCGCGAGGGTCGTTGCTTCGGGGAGCCCGGCCGACGGGGCGAGGATCGCCTCGAAGCCAGCCTCGCGCGCCCGGTCGGCCAGCCGCTGACAGACCGCGTAGTCGTCGGCGATCAGCTCCGCCTGGGTCAGGCCGAGGGCATCGCGGATCTCCGCGTCGGTCAGTTCAAGGGCGACAAGACCCTCGAAGCTGATCGTGCCGACGCGCCTGGTGACCTCGGACCGGTCGATGTCCTTCTCGGCGAAGTGGCTAAAGAACTCGGCCCAGGCCGCGTCCTCCGAGGACGAGCCATACCAGGTCCGCGTTCCGCCCGCGCGATGGTACCGACCCGAATGACCGGGCACACCGGAACGGACCAGGTCGATCGCGTCGCCCCCGGCGTTCTGATGCCAGGCCGTGAACGTTCGCGGGACTGCCCGCTCGTGCTCCGCGAGAAGACGTTCGGGCCAGGAGGTCTCCCGGTCCGCTTCGGGCGACTCGCTCAGAGGTAGCTGCCCTCGACGAAGGCTCTCGCGGCCTCCAGAACGGGCTCGATGTCCCGGCCGTGTAGGAGATCGGCCGGACGCTGGTTGCCGAGGTAGCGTAGACGCGCGTTGAACCACTGGACGATGCCGCGCGGAGTCAGCGTGCCATCGAGGATGAGGACGATGTCGGCGATATCACGGAGACGCTCATCGAAGGCAACGGAGATCGTGCCGGTCGTCCGCCAGTTGCGTACTGATCGTTCGCTCGCGCCGGTCATCCGCGCCAGACTCCTCTGCGTGAACCCGATGTCCTCGAGTCGACGGACCCGGTCACCCGCATCCGCGGCCCTGGCGAGGGCATGGACAACCGGAGAGACGTCGTCCGCTCGCGCCTGCTTCGCGATCGTCACCTGCTGTGCCTCAGCTACCGCTTTCGTTGCCGCTCTTGCTGCCGCATACGCTACCTCATCCATTGCCCCTGTCAAGCCGTCGGCTCCATTCACGGCCAGTCTGCCGGCGCGCGCTCACCTGCGACGTATGCCGCGATCAACCGGCCATTATCCGGCGTCCGACGCCCGATGCCCCGGGCTGGTCGTCCTGTGACGGCGGCGCCTCGCAGGCGGACGTTCGTCAGGGTGGCCCTCGACGCGGCGGTGTGGCAGACTGCACAGAGCGCATCGCACGAGGCGTCAGTCATGGTGCGTACAAGGCGCCGGCGGGGGCAGATCCGGGCACCGGCCGAAACCGGGCACGGATGTCAGCCGGAACGCTCGGAGGACACGTGAACGACTGGGGCACTGACGAGCGTGAGCTCGTCCGCCGATGCAGGGAAGGATCCGAGGCGGCGTACGCCGAGCTGGTCCGACAGCATCGACCCCGCCTCTACAGCCTCGCGTTCCGGCTCATCGGGGATCGCGAGGCCGCCGAGGATGTCGTCCAGGAGACCTTCCTCGCGGCCTTCAAGGCGATCGATCGCTTCCAGCCGAAGCCCTCACTGGCCCCCTGGCTGAACACGATCGCGGTACGCATCGCGCAGCGCGCGGCCGCGCGCGGGCGAGCCCGGCCGAAGGCCTCGCTGGATCGGCTCGTCGCCGGCGGCGACTCCCTGTTGGCGCTCAGTCAACCCGTCGAACTCGACCCCGCCTCCGATCCCCACGCCGTTGCCGAGGCCGGCGAGCTGCGGCGGGCGGTCGCAGCGGCGATCGAGGGCCTGCCGTTCACCCAGCGGGCGGCGGTCGTCCTGCGCTTCGTCATGGGCCTCGACTACGCCGCCGCGGCGCAGACCATGGGCGTGCCGCTGAACACGTACAAGAGCCATCTCCTGCGCGGCACGAAGGTGCTCCGCTCCGAGTTGGCGCGGCAGCTCGAGCCGGAGACGGCTCCGACGGTCGTGTCGACGGCAGTCTCGGCGGCCGAGCCGTCGGGGAATGGCCAGGGTTGGAACGTCGGGGTCGAGCGCCGCAGGACGCCGGTCGGCGCCCCGCGCCCGGCCCGCTCACACGCTCGAAGGCGGCCAGATGCTTGCGGAAGAAGGACTCCAGGATCTCCGCGAGCATGGACTTCGGTGTCGCGTCGCTGCCTCTCGGAAAACCCACGACGTTAAGAGCCAGGACGGGCCGTCCGCCCATGGCATAGACATCGCTAAGTGAATTGGCCGCGGCGATGGCCCCGAACTGGTAGGGGTCGTCCACCACCGGGGTGAAGAAGTCCACGGTCAGGATCAGCGCCAGCTCATCGGAGACACGGTAGATCGCCGCATCATCGGCGGTCTTCGGTCCGACAAGCACGTTCGGATCGGTGATCTCTGGCAGGCCGCTCAGAACCTGAGCGAGGTCCTCGGGACCGATCTTGCCCGCTCACCCCGCGCAGTGGGAGAGCTGGGTCAAGCGCACCGCATTCCTGGGCATGGTTCGCCTCCTTTTTGGTCCGGCTCGACTTCCGGGCTCCCATGTCGCACCGGTGATTGTAAGCTATCCTTCCCGGGGCTATACTGAAAATGCATTATTTTATTCGTTACCATGCGTATTTCTTTGGATAGCCGATGAACCCGCATCACCTCCGAACTTTCCTTGCCGTCCGGAGGCACCTGAATTACACCCGGGCGGCCGAGGAGGTATTCCTCACCCAGCCCGCGGTTTCGCGGCAGGTGCGTCAGCTTGAGGAGAAGCTCGGCGTTCGGCTTTTCGAGCAGATCGGCAAGTCGCTTCACCTGACGGATGCCGGCGAGACGCTTGCCGTCGAGGCGGAAAAGCTGCTTGGGGCGATGGAACGGACCGCCGAGGCGGTTCGTTCCCATCGTTCCGCAGAACGCGGTTCCATACGGATCGGAGCCAGCACGACCCCGGGGTTCTACCTGCTTCCGGACCTCCTCGGTCAGTTCCACCGCCGTTTTCCGAAGGTGGCCCTCCACTATACGGTGGAGAACTCTCTCCGGATCGAGCAGATGCTTGTCCGGAACGAGCTCGACCTGGGTTTCGTCGGCGCTAACCTGTCGAGCAGGGAACTTGAACTTAAACCGCTCGTGGAGGACGAGATCGTCTGCTTCACCAGCCCGTCACATCGCCTCGCGAAGGTGCGACGCATCGCCCCGAGCTCGCTCGAGGAAGAGATGTGGATCATCCGCGAAAAGGGCTCGGCAACGCGTCTCCTTTTCGAGGATTGGCTATTATCCAGGAAGGGCGCGATCCGGAAGTCCATCGAGCTTACCTGCCCCGAGACGTGCAAGGCACTGGTCAGGGCTGGCATCGGAATCTCCTTTATGTCGGTCCATGGACTACGAGCCGAAATCCGGGCCAAATACCTCGTGAAGATCCTGGTTACGGAGATGTCCCTGAAGCGACCGATTTACCTCGCCAAGCACTCCGACAAGCGCAATTCGCCCGTAATGGAGAGCTTCCTTGCGATCGTGGAGATCGCGCTGCCGAAGCTGACAACGCCGAGAGGCTACGGAGGGAGATAAGGCCTCCCGAAGGGATGTCGAGGACTTCCTGGACACCCTTAGAAAGCTTTCGGCCAAGCGAAAGAACAACATCATGGTCCCGGTCAAATGCATTTTCAACGACGCCAGGCGACGCGGGGATATCAGGGACAACCCGACCGAGATGATCCGTCGGTTCCGGGAGGAAAAGCCCAAGATCGATCCGCTCTCCTTTCCGGGACATCGACATGCTCGATCCGCTTTTCACGGTGCTATCCAACCATCGGCAGCAATCCGCACCGGAAGGGAGATACGTCTTCCCAAGCCCCGAAGCAGCTCCGCTCGAGGTGAATAACCTGCGCAACCGCGTCTGGTATCCCGCGCTGGAAAAAGCGGGCCTTCGGAAACGCACGATGTACCAGACCCGGCACACCTTCGCGAGCCTGATGCTTTCCTACGGGGAAGATCCGCTCTGGGTGGCGCGGATGATGGGACACACAAGCACCGAGATGCTCTATCGCCACTACGGCAAGTTCATCCGGAACCGGAAGGGGAAAAAAGGACGGACGGCGTGGGCACAATTTGGGCACAAAAGGGCTATGCACTTGAATCCAGTGCCCTCAACTAGTATTTCATGTCATGGAGGACTACCCCCACACCCTCGCCGAATTCGAGGACCGGTTTACGACGGAGGACGCCTGCCGTGCATATCTGGTTCAGATGCGCTGGCCAACAGGGTTTCGCTGCCCCCGATGCACTGCGATCGGGGGATGGGCTACAAAACGAGCGTTCATGATGTGCAGCCAGTGCGGACACCAAGCCTCCGTCACGGCCGGAACGATCTTTCACCGGAGCCACCTTCCCCTGCGGACTTGGTTCCGCGCCATGTGGTGGCTCACAAATCAAAAGCACGGGGTCAGCGCCCTTGGACTGCAGAGGTTGCTCGGGCTCGGAAGTTATCGGACGGGTTGGGCTTGCCTCCAGAAGCTCCGGCGCGCCATGGTTCGAACCGGTCGGGACTCGCTCTCCGGCCAAGTCGAAGTGGACGAGACGTACATCGGGGGAGTCGAGGCCGGGGGGGGCCGCAGACGCTTGGGAAATAAGGCTTTGGTGGTGATCGCCGCGCAGGTCGATGGAGAGGGGATCGGGCGCATCCGCCTCCGCCGGATTCCGGACGCTTCCGCCCGAAGCCTCACGGGCTTCATAAAGAGCGCGGTCGAGCCGGGATCCATAGTGATCACGGATGGATGGGAAGGATACGAGGGACTCAAGGGACAAGGATACACGCACAAGCCCCGGGTGATCAGCGGGAGCGGGAAGACGGCGGTGGCACTCCTGCCCCGGGTGCATCGGGTGGCGGCCCTGTTGAAGCGCTGGCTGTTGGGCACCCATCAGGGGGCGGTATCGCGAGAGCAACTCGATTTCTACCTCGACGAGTTCACATTCCGCTTCAACCGCCGAACGTCTCGGCACCGGGGGAAGCTCTTCTACAGGCTCGTGGAACAAGCCGTATTCCTCCAGCCGACTCCCTACTCGAAGCTTGTCATTCATACGGACCCCAACAGGTAGTGGATGCTGGACTCAAGTGCATAGCCCTTTAACGTCATTCCCGTGCCCGGTGAAATCGGATTGGAAAAAGAGCTCGGGAAGGGCTCTTCCACTACGTTACGGGAGGACCGATTACCGGAGGCGGGTCAGGGTGTCCTGGAATATTCTGCTTTCGATTGCACAACCGGAAGGATCATGTCTAATTCTTGAAATCTTTTTAGCCTGATTTCCTCAAAAACGGGATTAAATCTAATCCACCTGATATGATCGAATTGTCCTCTCATTCCTTCGGCTTGGCGTTCCGCTTTGGAGGACCTGATTTGGGGGTATCTTCGATAATATTTTTCCATTTCACGGTTGGTGTCCCGACCGATCTTTTCCAGAGTTCGGTCGTTCGCGGCTTTTCGTAAAATTCCAAATTCTTCCCATTGAATCTCTTGCCTTACTTCATCGAGCTGGTCTCTCCAGAATTTTTTCCCTTGAAGGGCTTCTCTTGCTTTATTGGTCAGGCCATAGATTTCACCATTCTTATTCACTACAACCCGACCAGGCGAAGAGAAGTAAAGGTAGTGAAGAACAACGATCAATAAAATCATTAGTGCCAGGAAAACCTTCTTCGCTGTTTTCAGCATCATTTCCACTTCTTTTACATGCCTTACCTCCTCCCTGAGACATTCGTTGACCTCTATCACTCTTTCAACAAGCTCTTCTTTTGCCCCATTTTTCTCGTTAATGCCCATAAATTTCCCTTTATCCACGCTCCCCAACGACCTCTCAATTCTAATGGAGCAAAAAATATTCCGTGATGCGTGTCTCTTAAAAACCATAGAAAATACAATGAGTTAAAATGGAATCCAACCATCATCCCCTCCATGCCCTGTGGAAAAATTTTCCTAATATAATGACCAACCCGCCTCGATCGGACCACCCATATCTTTTCACTCCCGTCCCCGAAGTTCTCGTTTCCTGCCTTAAGAGTTCCATCCGATTCAGGCATGTCTCGATATGTACGTGAACACCCACTCCTGGCTGAGGATGCAGCCGATGAGCGAACCGATTACGTCCCTCTCCGCCTTGGCGGGCGACCGTCGATGGCCCTATTTGCCATACGCCTTGGACATCCCGGCTCCTGCTTCGGCATCGTCAATGACGGGTGTGACCCGCAACTCGAGGTAGTTCGCCCATTCCGCAATGTGTTGCGCGAGCGCCGTGGTGTCGTTTCCTTCAATCAGGGCCCAGCCATAGGCGGAACCCGGAGCATGCCAGCGCCCGACCAGTTTCAGACCCGCAGGTACCGGGGCACCGGAGCGCAGAAAGCTTTCCGCGGCCGGCTTGTGACTGCCCGGCGGAATCTTCCAAGAGACCATGAATTTCATGCTATGGCCCTCCTTTGCATTCGTCGCGGTTATTCGGCGCACCGCGCATGGTTACAAATATCTGATGTGCACGATCGCGCTTTGATTCCTCGTGTGCACAATTTGGGGACAGGCGACATCCTCTGCCCTTTCGCCATCTGCTGACCCCCTGGTATGTTTGGAGGATCTTCGGGTTGTGGAGGCAGCTTACCCGCACACCCCTGGGGCGGCCTTGCAGAAGGCGGCCGGGAGTCGCCACGTGTGGTTGAAGTCGGAATGGAGGCAGCGGCACGATAGGACTCCCGCCTGCTACCGTAATCGCCAGCCCCATCCCCCGGAATCATCCGATTTACGCCCCCGGCGTGGAAATAGCGCCAAGTTGCTGCATCATACGCATGGCATCCATCTGGCCCCAATGTTCCACGACCTTTCCACCGGCAATTCGGACGATGTCGATCACTCCAAAGGATACGCTCTTGCCCGTTGGCGGAATGCCCATGAACTCGCCTTCATGGGTGCCGCTCCAGGTGCAACGGACTGCCACCTTGTCACCTTCGGCGATCGTGTCGTCAATTGTGACTTTGAGGTCCGGGAAGGCGCTGCGAAACAGGGTGCAGTGCTGTTTGACGGCCTCCCGCCCAGGCGGTATTCCGGGTGGGAGTTCCTCGTGCTCAACGAATCCGGGAGCCAACAAATCGTCGATCAGACTTATTTTTCCCTGATTGAAGACTTCCTTGATTATGCGACTTAATAACGCCTTATTTTGTTCCTTTGACATTGGTCATTCTCCTTTCGTCAATATGGTGCAATCCAGTCGAATCCGGAGGATTCACGAAGAGTTTTGTTGTGGAAAACGGTATCTGGTATCCCTCCCCTACGCCCCTCCCCCAGCTATTGAAGCCACCCCTTCCTGCGGAAGGATTTTGGAGGTTAGATAGGAAAAGCATTGCCAGGGATGCATAAAGCGCCCTTGACCTTTGATCGCGATGACCGGGATTCGTTACCCCCCCTCACACCCCCGGGGCGGCCCGGCAGAAGGCGGCCAGGAGCCGCCTCCCGGAAGACGCCGGCGCAGATCCGGGAACTGTCCGGCCTGTCGGGAGTCGATCCGGCGGCTCGCCCGGTTCTACGAGATCTGATTGTTAAACCCGCATCCCCTTCGGGTGCGGAAACATGGAACCCGGGTAGGTACCCGTCCATCTAATGGGCGAGAATCCAACGGCTTGCAAGTGACAGGAGGGAAATATCATGTTGCATTTCAGCTCCATTTTGCTCTTTTCGGAGAACCCCAGGAAACTCGTGGAGTTTTACAGGAAGATATTCCGGAAAAAGCCCGACTGGTCGGAGAACGGTTTCTGCGCCTTCATGACCGGCAAGGGATTCATCACGATCGGGCCGCACGACAAAGTGCGGGGGAAGAACAAGAACCCCGAAAGGATGATGTTCAATCTCGAGACGAAGGATGTGAAGAGGGAATTCGGAAGAATCAAAAAGATCGGGGCTGCGGTCATCGCGGAGCCTTATCATCCGATGGAGGCCCAGGATATGACGATCGCGACCTTCGCCGATCCGGACAACAACTATTTCCAGCTCGTGACACCCTGGGAGAGCGAATGAAAATTTCCGCCGACAAGAAGCCCGTTGAATTGTCCACGGAACCCGGGGCGATTCAGTCCAGTTGCCCGGCACTTTGTTTTCGTGCCGGCGATGAAACCGGATCGCCTTCCAATACATCCTGACTTTGTCCTCGGACCGGTTCAATCAACAAAGCCACGATCGGAGGGAACCATGGATAAAAAGGATCGCGAGAACGCGGGCAAGTGCCCGGTCACGCATGGGTCTCGCTCCAGCGCGACTTTTGGGGGCAGGTCGAACCGGGACTGGTGGCCGAACCAGCTGAACCTAAAGATTCTCCACCAGCACTCCGCCCGGTCCAATCCGATGGACGCGGCGTTCAACTACGCAGAAGAGTTCAGGAAACTCGACCTTAAGACCCTGAAGAAAGACCTTCATGCGCTGATGGTCGACTCGCAGGACTGGTGGCCGGCCGACTATGGCCATTACGGCCCGCTGTTCATCCGGATGGCGTGGCACAGCGCGGGCACCTACCGCATCGCGGACGGCCGCGGCGGCGCCTCCACGGGCACGCAGCGCTTCGCGCCGCTCAACAGCTGGCCCGACAACGCGAACCTCGACAAGGCGCGCCGGCTCCTCTGGCCGATCAAGCGGAAGTACGGCAAGAAGATCTCCTGGGCCGACCTCATGATCCTCGCCGGCAATTGCGCGCTCGAGTCGATGGGTTTCAAGACCTTCGGCTTCGGCGGCGGGCGCGAGGACGTCTGGGAATTCGAAGAGGACATCTACTGGGGCGCCGAGACCGAATGGCTCGGCGACAAGCGCTACTTTGGGGACCGCGAACTCGAAACCCCCTTGGCCGCCGTTCAGATGGGCCTGATCTACGTGAACCCGGAAGGACCGAACGGCAATCCCGATCCGGTCGCATCGGGCCGGGACATCCGCGAGACCTTCGGCCGCATGGCGATGAACGACGAGGAGACCGTCGCGCTGGTCGCCGGGGGGCACACCTTCGGCAAGTGCCACGGCGCGGGCGATCCGGCGCTCGTCGGTCCCGACCCCGAAGGCGCCGGCATCGATGCACAGGGCCTCGGCTGGAAGAGCGCCTTCGGCAGCGGCAAGGGCGTTCACACGATCACCAGCGGCATCGAAGGCGCCTGGACCCCGACCCCGACCCAGTGGGACATGAGCTATTTCGGCACGCTCTTCGGCTACGAATGGGAACGGGTGAAGAGCCCCGCGGGGGCATGGCAGTGGGTGCCGAAGGGCGGCGGCGCCGCGGATGCCGTGCCGGACGCGCACGACCCGACGAAGCGCCATGCGCCCGTCATGACCACGGCGGACCTCGCGCTGCGCATGGACCCGATCTACGAGCCGATTGCGCGGCGGTTCCACAAAAACCCGGAGGAGTTCGCGGATGCCTTCGCCCGCGCATGGTTCAAGCTGACCCACCGCGACATGGGCCCGCGCGCGTGCTATCTCGGCCCGGAGGTCCCGGAAGAGGAGCTGATCTGGCAGGACCCCGTACCCGCCGTCGATCACGACCTGATCGGCGCAAAGGACATCGCGGACCTGAAGGCCAAGATCCTCGCCTCGGGCCTGTCGATCCAGGAACTGGTCTCCACCGCCTGGGCCTCGGCGGCCACCTTCCGCGGCTCCGACAAGCGCGGAGGGGCGAACGGAGCCCGCATCCGCCTGGCACCGCAGAAGGACTGGGAGGCCAACCAGCCTGCCCGGCTGGCGAAGGTGCTGAAAACCCTGGAAGGAATCCGGAAGGCGTTCAACGGCGCGCAGAAAGGCGGGAAGAAGGTTTCGCTTGCCGACCTGATCGTCCTGGGGGGCTGCGCCGCCATCGAGCAGGCGGCGAAGAACGCCGGGCACGCGGCCTTGGTTCCCTTCACGCCGGGCCGCACGGATGCGTCGCAGGAGCAGACCGATGTCGAGTCCTTCGCCGTGCTCGAACCCGCCGCAGACGGGTTCCGCAACTACCTCAAGACCGAATACACCGTTTCGGCGGAGGCGCTGCTGGTCGACAAGGCGCAACTCCTGACGCTGACCGCGCCCGAGATGACGGTTCTCGTCGGCGGCATGCGCGTTCTGAACGCGAACGTCGGCCAGTCTCGGCACGGCGTCTTCACAAAGCGCCCCGGGACGCTCACGAACGACTTCTTCGTGAACCTTCTCGACATGGGCACGGAGTGGAAGGCGGCCTCGGAATCCGGGGATCTGTTCGAGGGACGCGATCGCGGGACGGGCGAAGTGAAGTGGACCGGCACCCGCGTGGACCTCATCTTCGGTTCGAACTCCCAGCTCCGGGCTCTCGCGGAAGTCTATGCCTGTGATGACGCGCAGGAAGCGTTCGTGCGCGACTTCGTGGCTGCCTGGAACAAGGTGATGAACCTCGACCGCTTCGACCTCGCCTGATCCCGGCGGAAAGGCTCTCGGGCGCTGCTGAAAGCCCGGAAGCGTCCGAGAGCCAGGCCCGGGGCAGACCGCATCCCCTTGCATTTCAACTCCATTACAATAACTATTTACAGCTCGTGATGCCTTGGGAGGACGACAGACAGCTGCTCCCTTTAAACCGGGAAACCGGAGGCGCGTCGAGCATCAGCTTGAAGCAGAAAGACCCGCGCCGCACGGCGATCAGATTCCCAAGCGTGTCCGTCCGCATCTCGTCGACGAAGGGCGTAACGATCTCGGCGATCGCCTCCCGCACGGGCCCCTCGAACCCCGTGACGCCCGGGAGGTTGCACAGCCGTTCCAGCAGGGAGTTTTCTAACCCAAAGATGGGACCAAAGAAGGGGGCAGTTCCAATCACAAAATACCCCCCCGATATTCTTCGAATCCACAGATGGTGCAGTTGATCCGATCGAGGGAGCCGGAGCCAATTGGCACAGGAATTGATGATCATTCCGGTATGAGCGACGATTCGGAATCGCAAATAGCGAAATCAGAACCGCCCCTTGGGGATGAGGAGATCTCCCGGCGGATCCTCACCATCCGGGGACAAGACGATTTCATGTTTCTGTTGACCGAAGAAGAGTACTTGAACTTGAGGTCACAATTTGTGACCTCAAGATTGTGGGGTGGGCGCCGATACCTTCCCAACGTTTTCACCGAGCAGGGCGTCGTTATGCTTTCCAGCATCCTGAACAGCAAACAGGCAATCCAGGTCAACATCGCCATCATGCGGGCGTTCGTGCTCCTTCGCAGGATGCTCCTGTCCCACGAGGACCTGGCCCGGAAGGTGGACGCGCTCGAAAGAAAATACGACGCTCAATTCCGGGTCGTCTTCGACGCGATCCGCGCCCTGATGGAACCGCCCAAGCCGCCGCGTCGACGGATCGGATTCTGACACTTTCCCGAGAGGATCTGGTTCGAAATCCGGTCGGGATGAGATCGGCGGGATCGATGGAGATTCTCAATCAATATCTAAAAATACCCCCCCTACTTTCCTTTGCGGAAGTGGTCACAAATTGCGACCGGTTCGCTGGGCACATAAATTGACGACCGATTCTGTATGAGCGACGACTTGAAATCACAATCTGTGATTTCAAAACCGCCCTTTCGGAGGACGAAACCGATGGGAATATTCTTGAGATTGACAATACAGGTTTTAGCCTGTATCATGCACCAGTGACGGGCAAAGAACTCGTCAAATTGCTGAAGACGAAAGGATGGGTGTTAGCCCGGATAGAGGGTTCCCATCACATCCTCGTGAGAGGAACCAAGACGATTTCGGTCCCGGTACACGGGAAGAAAGACCTGAAGAAAGGAACGTTGGAGGCACTCCGAAAACAGGGTGAGTTGAAATGAAAATCAAATATCCCCTCAAAATACACAAGGCCGAAGAAGGTGGATACTGGGCGGAGTTTCCCGATCTTCCCGGTTGCGTCACCGAGGGAGACACGGAAGAAGAACTCCTGGAAATGGCGAAAGACGCCCTTTCCGGTTGGCTTGCCGTGCGATTTGAGCGGAATTTTGCGATTCCCGAAGCGAAACCCCTGAAGGGGAGAAATGTTCGCTGGGTGGAGCCAAGTCCTGATGTAAGTATCCCTTTGATGATTCGAAAAATTCGAAACGAGTTGGGATTGAGCCAAAAAGAGGTGGCAGACCGCCTTCGTATCACTTATCAGACTTACCAGGCATGGGAAAATCCGAAGGTTGCCAATCCCACCCTCAAACAGCTATCAAAGTTGGCCGATGCCGTCGGTAAAAAATTAATCATCGAAATGGCTTGAAGTCACAATTTGTGACTTCAAGTGGCTGTGCCGGATCGGATTCTGACCCGTTCCTGGAAAGGGCGGGGTTCGAAAACCGGTCCGGGCTTCGCGATTCCAGGGGGAACGCCGCTCACTTCCCGAACGCGGAGAAGTGGATGAGATCCCCCTCGAAGGAAAGCCCCTTGCCCAGCGAGAGCTTCCCCTCGTACCGCCAGTCCTCGCCCACGCCTACGGGATCGAACTTCTCGAAGAGGGAGCGGGCGATTTCCTCCAACACCTTGCGGCAGGTTAAGCGATCCGATTTAGCGATAGGTTATACGGTCTTCTACGGCCGTATCTCAACAATCGTCCCATTTGGCGCCAACTTGCTAATTTCCTCTATTTCTTCGTCTGTTACGGCAATACACCCTTTCGTCCAGTCGACCTCTGTGTGAGCATCACCTACCCACGAGAAATTATTCTTAATCCCGTGGATCATGATGTCTCCGCCCGGAGAAACACCGAGTTCTTTTGCGCGATTTTTGTCTCTCTCGTTTGGATAGGAAATATGCAGAGAGAGGTGAAACCGGCTGTCCATGTTTCTTCCATCGATGACATAGGTCCCCTCAGGGGTCTTGTTGTCACCTTGCCGTTCCTTCGGCCCGATCGGGTTTCCCCCCAAGGCGATTTTGTAGGTTTTGAGCACTTCACCCTGTGAGATCAACATCAATCGGCGTGCACTTTTTTCTATCAGTATCCTGTCTACCGATCCCTTCTGAGTCGCATAGTCAAAAAACTTTTGATCGAGTGCTTCAATCTTTTTTTCGAACGCTTCCATCTTTTTTTGCAGCGTGACGATCTCCTTCTCCTTGCCTTGGACCTCGTGACGGAGTGTTTCGATCTGCATCTGCTGCGCAGCGATCGTCTGATCCTTGAGAACGACATTCCGGATATTGAATATCATCATCTCGCTGTTCTGCCGGTACTCGCTCCCAGGGTACTCCTTGATGAGTTTCTGAAAACATTCCAGGGATTTCTGATAATCTTTCTGCTCATTCTTCGGATGTGCGTAAATAATAGCCATCTCGAACAAAGCCCTGTCTGCCTTCGCGGGATATTTTTCGGTAATTTCCGAATACTTGTCCAGAGAGGCCGTGTAGCTTCCTTGATGAAACAGATCATTCGCCTCTGCGAAGGTCGTTTTGGCCTGCCGCCCGTCGTTAAAGTGACTGCAGCCGGATAGGAGAATCGGTGCCATCATGAGGAAAATACAGAACTTGAATGGTCCGATGTGGATGATTCCCAGCTTCCTCATTTTCCTAACCCATTGGCAGAATCATCGGGACAGTCTTCCATGATAGATAATGAAATGGCAGGGGTGTTAGCCCCTGCCACCTCTTTGTCCGGAGCATCGAAAGGAACGTCGACAATACCATACAAATGACTTACTTCTTCATCGACTTCTCGAAAGCGGCTCCGGCCTTTTTCGCTTTTTCATCGGCCATCTTTTCCTTCTCCGCTGCCGCCTTTTCCCTTTCCGCTACCGCCTTTTCCCTTTCCGCTGCTGCCTTTTCCCTTTCCTCTGCCGCCGCCTTCATCGCACTTTCGGCGCGGACCGATGTTTCATCCGCCTTTACCCTGGCCGCATCGGCTGCAGTCTTGGCGGCTTGCGCATCCCGCAATGCCTGGTCAGCTTTCGCATCAATCTGTTTCTGCTGCGCCTGCACTTTCTCGAGGTCACCGGTTGTTGCACAACCGATCATCAGAGTAGCGAGAACAAGCATCATAGAGATCAGCAATAGACTTTTCCTCATCTCTCATCACCTCCTTTCTGTTCAGTTTACCTTAACAGGTTCGATTACGACACCGTCTATCTCCAGATCTATTTTCAAGCGTTTCGCTGCCTTTTTGGCTTCACTGCCATCATTGAACGGGCCGGCGATAACACGGTAGCTATCGCTCTTTGGGAACACCCGAGCCGGGATTGGTGGCCCCTGGTGATTGATGATGGCGGCAATCCTCTGAGCTTCAATCTTGTCACGCACATCAGCAGCCAAAACATACCATGCTTCCAGTTTCAGTGCCGGTATTTCCGGTTTGCCGTACAATGTCTCCGGGTGCCCGACTTTTATAGGTTTCGCAGCCTCTTTTCCACTTCCCTGACTCAACTCGAAGATGGGAACCGGTATCCCCCGGGCCTCGGCCTGTGCTTCCTTGACTTTTTTCCAGTCAAGCGTGCGCCGGGTTTTCTTTTCCATCGTTCTCAATTTTTTATAGAGTTTCTCCAACTCAAGAGCGTCCGACTCTTCCGTAGGCGCATGAGCTTCCAGGTACAGTACGCCATTACGTTGCCCTATGAGATATGGCTGGTTGACAATGAGTACAGGTGTTTTCACCGGAGTGTCATCGAAGAGCGTCTTCACGTTTTCCGGATAGAGCCTCAGGCAGCCATTGGTTGCTGTAAGGCCAATGCTGGCCGGTTTATTGGTGCCATGGATCAAATAGCCCGATTTGCTCAAATAGAGCGCGTATTCTCCCAGGGGATTTTCAGGCCCCGGCGGGACTTCTGCGGGGAGATTATCTCCTTTTTTGCGATGGTCCTCGGCAATCGAAGCAGGAACACGCCAGGTAGGCCGGACTGCCTTGCGCGCCACGTGCATCCGGCCTGTGGGGGTAGGCCGCTCGTTGGTGCCGACACCGATCGGGTAGGTCGAAACCAACAGGGACGTACCATCCTCTTTATACTGAAAGAGCCTCATGGTGGCCAGGTTGACCACAATCCCTTTTCTGGGAGTGTCCGGCAGGATAAAACTCAGAGGCAACATGATACGCTCTCCGGCCTCAGGTACCCATACGTCTACCCCTGGATTCGCTGCACTGATTGCATTGATCCCCAAACTGAAGTGTCGAGCAATATCCGGGAGCGTATCTCCCTTTTCAAGCCTGATAACCGCCAACCGGCCAATGACGTCTTCTCCTCGTGCAACCGGAAACTTATTTCGCTCGATCTCCTTTTCATGATGGCTTGGAAAAGACTCTGCTGTCTCTTGAACTCTTTTCATTGCGGCACATCCAGAGAGAGAGAAGATGAATATACAGAGAGCAGTCAAACGAAGCCAGTTGCAGGAGAGTGATAGAGCACTGATTCGGAACATGGGTTAAGCAAGCACCTTTCTCATCGGCAACCCGGCTGTCTCAGTGAGACCCTGTAGGCGTTCCACCCCACCTGACCTGACCCCTGTGATCGGTCCATCTATATCTTAGTGTAAAAATCCTCCGGAGTTTCATCCCTCAGTTCGCGACGGATGATTTTTCCGACGGGGTTCTTCGGCAGGACGTCGCGGAAGAAGATGCGGCGCGGGTACACCGCTTTGCTGCTCTTCTCGTCGGGGACGCCAAACGCCGCGCACCCAGACGATAGCGGTGCTCCGGAATCTCAAGATCATCACGGCTGATCGCAACCATCCATTCCGGCGCCACGCTGCCGGTGACACTGTTGCACCGTTGCCATCCGACACGTGGGCGCAGGAATGGGTGGCCACGTTCATAACTACTTGGCAGGCGCGCTCAGTGGCTTGCCTTTCTCGGCCACCAAGATCGCCATCAACCTTGTGGTAACTGTGCCGATGTTTTTCCCGTTGTGTACTTTCCCGGGTCCAACATAGTAGGCGTCGCCAGGGAGGGGGTCATATAGAAGTTAGATTTCCCGAAATATTTTCACTTCTTATACACTTCTCGCCGATGCCCAATCCTTAAGATCAACACATCCTCGTCTAAAATAACGTAGATTACGCGGTAATCACCGATTCGATATTTTCGGAGACCAGCGAATGGTCCCTTTAGGGTCGGGAACAAGTCGGGCTGCTCAATTAGATCTTTTTCGATTTGATCTAAAACGTGCGCGGCTCGATTTTTACCTAATTTTTTCAGGTCCCGTTGGACCGATTTCTTGTAAACAATCCTATAGGCCAAGTGATTTCCTCATCTCCGCACTGGTGACGAGGGAATCGCTCTTGTCCCGGAGGCGGTCCAAGGCTATTTGAAGGTCGGCAAAATCCTCGAGATAGGACTCTAATGCTTTTTGGATTATATAGGACCTGGGTCGGTCGGTCTCTTTGGCGACCCCTTCCAATTGCTCCGCCAGCTCGTCGGGGAGCCGAATCGATATCGCTGTACTCATCAGCGGACCTCCAGCATGTGTTGTATTACATTGTACGCAATGTCGTCAACGAATGCAAGGGATATGACCCTATGGCCGCATTCACCTTTTAAATCAGGTAAATCCAACAGTTGTTCAGACGGCAGCATGGATAACAGGGCGTATACAGCAGCTGTATAGTACCCTTCTTAGGCAAAGGCGGG
>Ga0209320_10000663_pt1 | contig 17768 bp, 23 predicted proteins | sample Rifsed13ft4_FD_184008 | JGI IMG/M metagenome (GOLD analysis project Ga0209320, IMG submission 184008) | Soil microbial communities from Rifle, Colorado, USA - sediment 13ft 4 (version 2) | ecosystem: Environmental > Terrestrial > Deep subsurface > Rock core/Sediment | place: Rifle, Colorado... | reverse complement strand
TAAGTATCAGTCGAATAGCTAAGTCTTGCCAAATCACGCGGCAGAGACTTAACTTATACGCGTGTTGAGTAATACGCTTGTATCGTTCAGTAGAATTAGCACGTCTACTGAAGATTGTATACAGTCTATCTTGACGTTTCTGCAATTAATCCTCCATTATGGAAATAGCTAGTATATCCTGCATTGGAATATACTTTGATGGTTTATCCTGTTCTTTGAAATGTATTACTAGTTCCGGGCGTATTTCATTGACTGATACAGGATAAACCGAAATCATTCTGATTCCCTGTATCTGTTCAGGATGTATGTTACGCGGCGCACAGTATCTAATATAAGCAGTCATGTTCCCCCTTTTTGTATTCATTAGGATGCTCAATTATCTAGTCAAGTAGCGTCCTACTACTAGAGTTCCGGGTTTCACGGAAATAACTTAATCGAGCATCCTAAAAAATACAAAAGGATACCCGTTTTATCCACTATTAAGGTATCCGGTCTTGTATCTAAGTCTTAGGGCAACAACCTACATCGCCCGCTATACCCTTAGAGTAACTGAACTTCGGTTATCCTTAGTGGAGATACGCGTTAAGTTCCGTTTACTAAAACTATCACTAGTGTTAGTGGTTACTGTGCGTATCCGTTTGCTATTGCATACACGACGGGATTCTTAGCATTCGGCTCATCCCTGAAGTCCGCTCTCATATTTGGGCAAGAATCAATGCTTTAGTTGCTTGCAGAGTATTCGAGCAAATCGCCTGAAAGAGTAGGCGATATCGCCGATAGAGCTAGAGTAGTATTCGCGTTAGGCTGTTCTCCATGTTTCGCCGCGCCTTGCGTGGTGCGTGCGTCTACACCTTACTATAGCATAGGCCATGCCATTACCAAAACCACTATATCTTGTGGTGTTGCTAAGCATACCACTATATATAGTAGTGGCACGAACTATGCAATGACAATAATTGTTGTCACTCTAGTCAATTAATGTCACTTCACACTATTGCACACCCCTACACTAATCTGCACTTGGCACCAAAAAAATGGATAAAGTCGGAGATTGACTATCTATAAGTTTGTTCTAAATAATACTTTTTAAAATATTAATACTTATAATTAGGGTCCCATATTTCATAAAAGGAGGTATATACCTAATTTTAATAAAAATTACAATAGAATAATAGACTGTTTATACTGCCCTACAATGATATTAATAGCCGGACCATGTCTCCCTAAGAGGACGCGCTAAGTCGTTGAACCTAGAGGACTTGGAGGGCTTGACTTGGCTTGTGGTTCGTGTCACACTGACCACTAGGGGTTTATTTAACTTAATAATATTATATCATGCCATTAGGGATAGTATCAGAAGAAGAATTATTGGACGAGATTAATAGGCTCAATGAACCTAATAAGGTGAATGTTGAGATAGTAGAACAATTGCGTCCAGGACGCACTGAAGGTGATAATAATGTTCCTGATGCACTACGCAAGATTATAGGAGAAACTAGTATTACTGAAGGACGCGCTGCTGCATTAGATTTAGCGCGTCAATTTCATGTATCCCCATCATCTGTTAGCGCGTATGCGAATGGTGCAACTTCACTAGCAACATATAATCAACCTAATGAATCATTAAAGAATCATAACGATGAAGTAAAAATGAAAATAGTTTCAAAAGCTAGGTCTAAATTACTTAGAGCTATTAGCCATATTACAGATGAGAATTTAAAAGAAACTAAACCAAAGGATTTAGCAGCTATCGCCAAGGATATGTCTGCTGTAGTTAAAAATATAGAACCGCCTGAATCTAATAATCCTACCTCAATTGGTCCTACCTTTTTAGTTTACGCGCCTTCAATTCGCAAAGAACAATATTACGAAACTATTCGAGTGAATGAATAGGTTTGGTTTCATTGGTAATAAAAACGAATAAAGCACTGTAGTAGGTCAGATGATGAGTGTGCTTGAAAGACCCACAAGTCGTTAAGACTGGTTGAAGCTCTTAGCTCTGACTATTACCAATGAATAATTAGGAGATTAAAATGACCTCAGTTACATTAACTGGCAATTTAGGTCCAGGCAGAGCTGTAACTTCTTTAGTATTAGATGATGCGCGTGCTGTGAGATTTGATTTACCTAAAAAAGTTCTAGAAGTTGATTATTATGATGAAGGTCCTCATCACGCTGAGTATGACCTTGCTGATATTACAGCAGTAACAGTTACTGATGCTGGTAATATAATTACAGCAATGACATTTACCAATGCTTAATAATGATATGTGGTGGCATTTAAGAAGGATTTTAACTCCAACCTGGTATGAACGTTTATTCGATATTATTATTGGAAAACGTGATTTTCATGGTAGAGTTAAAATAAATTAGGTAAATCATTATGGCTTACATCACTTCATTAACTCCAGGACAGGTTCACGCTATTACGCAGAATGTAGTATATGCCTTACCTAGTCGTAGGTGTATGGTTCATGCTGATGCTGTTGTAGAAGTAAATACAGTTAGTGGAACTACTGGATGGGATGCGCTCACTGGAGCTAATACAGTAGGTGCAGAAACTGCCGCAGCATTCATTCGTTGCACTACTGGTAACACAAATGTTTCTGTAAAAGTATAATTCGGTAACCTTAAGTTAAAAAATTGTCCCCAGATATGGATGCTACGTTCATTGAGTGGCTTGCTACATTGGGTATTGGTGGTATATTAGCAGGCTTCATGTTTGTCTTTTATAGAAAGGATGTGAAACAATATACTGAACTATGGAAATTAGCTACTGAACAATTCACTACTATAGTAAAAGAAAATACTGCATCTAATGTTAAATTAATTGCATTAATAGAAAATCAAGAAAGAAATACATTTAGGCGAAGTGATATTGAAGGATTTTTTGATAAACGAATTGCTGAACTTGAATTAGAAATTAGAAAATTAAAGGAAGAAAAAGTTTAGTAATATGAAAAAATTACTGGTAGCCCTAATTTTGTTAGTTCCATCTACTGTTCTAGCCCAAACTGTTTGGCCAGTAAATGAACAGAGACGATTAGGTTGGGATTTTACTCAAGCAGATATTGATTTTAGTCAAACTTCACGTTTTGAGGTTCAATTAGATAATGGTAATTGGGTTGATACAGGACTACCAGTATTACCTCCCGGAACTTATATATGGCCTATTCCACAATTAACTATAGGAACTCATATAGCTAGAGTGCGCGCGTGCAATGCAAATCAATGTGGACCAGAAGCTACAGTTAATTTTACCCTAGTAGCTATATTACCACCTATTCCTAGTAATTTAAGAATACTTCCCAGTCAACAAGTTTCTATTCCTCAAGCACTACAATTAGCCGAATCTGTTTCTTACATATATAGATTACAGAATCTTTCTATTCCTGAAATTAATTATTTAGCAGCTAATTATCATGGTAATTTCACATATAGTGATGTGTTAATTTATCTAGTAAATAACGTATCACATTAATTAATAATGGATGTAATAACTAAACCGCGTGGTGATAGATTAGAATGGAAACCAAATCCTAAACAAGCTGAGTTTCTTGCAATACCTTGGACTATTAAAGAAGCATTTTATGGTGGAGGTGCTGGTTCTGGTAAGTCGGATGTATTATTAATGTATGGTATAGTTCATAGATTTCATGAAAATCCTAGATTTAAACAGGTATTCATGAGACGGACTATACCAGAATTAAAGAGAGAAATTGTTCCACGCGCTCGGGATATATATACTAAGTTTGGTGCTACGTTTAACGGCACTGATATGGCATGGACATTTCCTAGACCAGACCAATATGGTTCAGGAATGAAAAATGCTGGAGCAATGATTTTCTTAGGTCATTGTGAGGAAGAAAAGAATGTTCACATTTATGATTCGATGGAAATATCTTTATACTCACCTGATGAAATTACATCTCTTACTGAATATATTTATCTTTATATTGCTTTTGAAAGAAATCGTGCTCCTAAAGATAGTGGATTACCTAGTATTACCAGGGCTGCTGGTATGCCATCAGGTATTGGGCATACTTTCACCAAGAAACGTTTTGTTGACCCTTATCCAGCAGGCGGAAAAATCATTGTTGGGCGCGGTGGTAATAAGCGAATCTATATCCACGCGACTTTAGATGATAATATTGAACATATTGACCCTACTTATGCACAATCATTAGAAGGAAGACCTGAAGCTGAAAAGAAAGCTAAGCGTCATGGTGATTGGAATGCGTATCTAGGATTAGTATTTGATGAATTTAGAGATAAATTATATCCAGATGAACCACCTAATGCATTGCATGTAATTGAACCACATGAAATTCCTGATTGGTGGCCGCGTATGGTCATTGGTGATTGGGGATATGCTGCAATGTGTTATTTAGGATTTTATGCTATTAGTCCTAAGAAGCGCGTAATTCAATATAGAGAATTAGCTTTCACTAAAGCTAAGATTGCTGAATGGGGGCCAATAGCTAAACAGATTATTGATAGAGAAAATCCAAGATTAATTAAATTTTGTCAATCAGCTAAACAAGATAGAGGAACTGAACATACAGTTCAGCAACAAATTAGTGAAGAATTAGGTAGAACAATTGAATTAAGTGTTAATTCAGCAGGGTCGCGTGTTGCTGGTAAGATGCTAGTTCATGAGTATTTAAGGTGGAAACCCAAGCCATTAATTCCAATTGAAGAATTACCTGCATTCGATGAAGCATACGCGATGTGGGTATATCGTATGAAAGGTGCTGGGGCATATAAAGATTATCTATCACTTTATAATCCACCAGAACCTGAAACTAATTTACCTAAAATTCTTATATTCCGTTGTAGTGCTGAGGGAGACCATTTAGGTCATCCAAATTGTTGCCCATTAGTAATTGAATCTATTAAAGCATGTAATTATCCTCAAAAGGGTAGTGATGGTAAAGCTGTTGAAGATGTAATGGAATTTGAAGGTGATGACCCTTATGATACCACGCGTTATGCTTTAGATGCTGCTGACTCATTTTTTAATGATGCTGAATCGGAATTTAAAAAGATTCAACAGCAAGAAAAAATGCTTGAGATTCTTAAACAGACGAATGATTGGACCGCGTTCTATCGTAATATGTTAACTATGGAATCAAGTGGTAAAGTTAAATCTATTTCGAGGTATAGACATTGATTAAACAACTTTTGTATAAATGGTTTGGTATAGAAGAAGTGTGTGAAACTTGTGAAGTTCTTAAATTTCAATTAGCACAAGAACGTGAAGAAAAACATATACTTCTTAATAAATTATTAGAACGTGAATCAACTCCAGCAGATGAAAAATCACAATCAAGTGAATTTAAACCTATTGCAACTAATACATTTGTTCCTTGGCGTGCTAGAAGACAAGCATTAGAAGCAGAAGATAGAGCTAAGGCTAGAGTAATGAAGAATTTTGAAGAAAAGAATCCTGATATAGAGAAACTAGAAGAACAGTTAATTGGAGTGACTGAAAGTGCCCCAGGAACAACAGCCTCCTAAGCAATCTTTAATTAGGAGATTATTAGGTTTAAATCCACTACCTGAATCATTAAGTCAGAAATGGCCTGAATTACAGCGTCAGTGGGTTGGACAGGAAATGGAATATCCTAATGAAGCAGCACGCGTTAATCGCATAATGGAAGCAGGCCCAATATTTAAGATGCTTAATCCTGATGCGTATGCTGTAACGGGACCATTTGGAACTATTTCTCTTAATAGAGAATTAATTGAAAAAGATAAACAAGATTTAGGAAATGTATTGGCACATGAATTAGGTCATGTTGAACAAGGTAAAAAAGGATTTCTTAGACAATTTTATGATAGAGACAAATTAGAAGAAGGTGCAATTAATAAAGAATCATTCAGACCGCGTAGAACAAAAGATATTCTTCTTAGAGCACCAATAGAAGAACCTAAATTCTCTAGAGAAGAAATGCTTGAACGGATGAAAAAACGTCCTCTTTATTCTGAATCGGAAGTTAGTCCTGAACTTGTAAGAAATAGAGATTATTACAGAAAAAGAGGTAAGTAAAATGGCAATGAATTGGTTGGATATGAATAGACGTAATATACCTGGTATGAATGATAATCCTAGTAATGGTATGTTAGCTAATTATGGTCAACCACAAATGCAACAAATACCAGGTCAATTTGATAGGTCCAATTTTATGCCACAAAATAGAACTATGATGCCAATAAATACTGGGCAAACTGAACAATGGGGTAATTTAAGAGATAATTCTGGTATGACTGGTTATATAGACCCACAACAAGATAGACTTAGAAGAATGATGGGAATGGGAATGGGATTTTAATATGTCAGCTAAATCTGCTAAGCAATACCGTTTCATGCAGATGATGGCTCATAATCCTAGTAAAGCTAGGACTAATGCCGGTCCCTCTCCTGAAGTTGCACGCGAATTCATTGAGAAAACTCCAGCTAAGAAACGTAAGGAATTTAGTAAAAAGAAATAAGTGAAAAAACCATCTGAAGAAGAAATTCGTTTATTAACACAAGTAGTTGACCATTTTGATAAAGAAGATGAATCTGCGCGTGAACGTCAATTATTAACGTGGCGTCAGTTAAAACTTTTATGGGATGGTTTTCAGAATACTTATTATAGTGAAGTTGCACATGATTGGCGAATTGCTCCCCCACAGGAGTTAGACGATGACCAAGGATTCTATGATAAACCGATTAATATTTTTAGGGCCTATCTCGAATCACTTATTGCAGCATTATCTGCTACTGTTCCTCCAATTAAGTGTTATCCTGATGATGCAGAGAATCCATTGGATATGGCTACTGCTAAAGCTGGAGACCAAATATCTGAACTAGTATTTAGACATAATAATGCTAATTTATTATGGGTTCACGCGCTATATATCTATTGCACTGAGGGATTAGTCGCGTGCCATAATTATTCTAAAACTGATGAAAGTTATGGAACTTATAAAGAAGAACAATATGAAGATATAGAAGAAATTCATGAGAAAACTTCTTGTCCTACTTGTGGATATGAATTTGAAGATAAATTAATGACGGAAGGTGAACAACCTACAGAAATGGCAGAAATGGAAGTATGTCCTGAATGCCAAACTCCTGTTACACCAAATATAGCACAAGAAGCTGAAATTACTTCTAGATTAGTTGGGATAACTGAACATCCTAAATCACGTCAATGTATGGAAGCATATGGTGGACTTTATGTTAAAGTTCCTAACTATGCTAAGAAACAAGCTGACTGTCCTTATTTGATTTGGAGTTATGAAACTCATTATGCATTGGCGCGTGCTAGATATTCCCATGATAAAGAATTAAGAGAAAAAATTCAACCTCAAGGTTCTAAAGATAAATATGAATCATGGGCTAGACTTTCAACTCAGTATGATGGAGAAGAACCTAATAATAATGTAACTTGTAGAAATGCGTGGTTAAGACCTGCTGCATTTGAAATTCTAAAACCGGAAGAATGTGATAAATTAAAGAAGAAATATCCTAAAGGTGCTAAAGTAGTTCTTATTAACGATATTTTTGCAGAATCTGAGAATGAGTCATTAGATGACCATTGGACATTAACTCATAATCCCTTATCTGATTTCCTACATCATGACCCTCTAGGACTGTTACTTGTTTCTGTTCAAGAAATTATATCAACTATTATTTCATTAATTCTTCAAACTATTGAGCATGGAGTTCCACAAACGTTTGCAGACCCTAATGTATTAGATTTTGATTCTTACCAGAAAACTGAAGTTAAGCCAGGTTCTATTACACCTGCTATACCTAAATCTGGTAAAACAATGGGAGACGCGTTCTATGAAGTAAAAACTGCTACCTTATCAGCTGAAATCATTCCTGTATTACAAATGATTCAGTCATTAGGTCAGATTACATCAGGCGCATTGCCTTCATTATTTGGAGGTTCTTTAGAAGATAATAAAACCGCGTCTGGTTATTCGATGTCTCGTAGTCAGGCATTACAAAGACTTCAGACACCTTGGAAAGTATTTACTAGCTGGTGGAAAGAAATTTTTGGTAAGGTAATTCCTCAGTATATTAAAGATGTTAAAGATGATGAACGTGATGTAATTAAAGATAATTTAGGTAATTTCATAAATGTATTTGTTCGTAAATCTGAATTAGAAGGTAAAATAGGAAAAATTGAATTAGAAGGAAATGAACATCTTCCACTTAGTTGGCAGCAAGTTAGAGACATCTTGATGAAACTAATGGAAATGAATAATCCACTGTTTCTTCAAGCTATGGCTGCTCCAGAGAACTTACCTATTATTCGTGAAGCATTAGGATTAAATGATTTTTATATTCCAGGTGAAGAAGATAGAGAAAAACAATATGAAGAAATTCAACAATTACTTAATTCAGAACCAATAATTCAACCTCCTGATGAAATGATGATGATGGAGGCTGAGGCTAATGGATTACCCCCACCACCTGAACAGGAATTACCATCAGTAGATATTGACCCTGATTTTGATAATCATGCTATTCATTTTGAAATTGTAAGGAAATGGGTAGTTGGTGATGCTGGTAGATTAGCAAAAGTAGAAAATCAAGCTGGTTACAAAAATGTTTTATTGCATGGAATGATGCATAAACAAATATTAGATATGATGATGCAACAGCAACAGGTTCAAGCAGAGGCTGGTGCTCCCGATGCTAAAAGAACCAAAGAAACAAATCAGGAAGCACCCATAATGGGAGATTCTAATGTTCCTCAAGAAGCTTAATTTAATACCATTTTTTCATCCTGATGATAATATTGAGCCAGTTGATAAGGGTGATGAAGAACTTGATAAAAATGAAGTCATTGATTTATTAGGTGCTGATGATAAAGTATCTGATGAAGATAAACCTCTGAAATTAGAAGAAGAAAAACCTAAGAAACCTGAAAAGAAAGAAAAAGTTGAAGATGAAGATGATGAAGGTAAAGAAGATAAGGCAGACGAAGATGATGAAGATGAAGACGATGACCTTAAAGAATTAGAAGAAGAATTAAAAGGTGTTCCAACTGAGAAGTTGGAGTTAATGACTCCTGTTAGACGTAAAGAAATACTTGCTAAATATCCTAAATTATTTAAAGAGTTTCCTTATCTCGAACGCGCTTACTATCGCGAGCAGGAATTTACCCAATTATTTTCTACCATTGCTGATGCTAAAGAAGTAGCAGCTAAAGCTGATACATTAGATAAATATGAAAATGATTTGTTAGAAGGAAATACTGAAAATGTTCTTAAAATCATTAAAGAACATGATAAGAATACATTTAACAGAGTAGTTGATGGTTATTTAGATAAATTAAGAACAGTAGATGAAAATGCATATTTTCATGTATTAGGTGGAGTAATTAAAAAGACTATTGTTACTATGGTTGAGGAAGCTCAGTCTACTGGTAATGATGCTCTTAAAAATGCAGCTGCACTATTAAATCAATTTGTATTTGGTAGTAGTAAATTTACTCCACATACTAATTTAGCAACACAGGATAAACCAGAGGATAACACTAAAGAAAAAGAATTAAAGGCGCGTGAACAGAATATCGTTCGCCAAAATTTTGAACGAACAAGAGATGATTTAAATACTAGAATTGATAATGTATTAAAAGCAACTATTGATGGTAATATTGACCCAAAAAATAGTATGAGTGATTTTGTTAAAAGACATGCTACTAGAGAAGCATTAGAAACACTTAATGAACATTTAAATCGTGATACTCGATTTAGAGGAATTATAGATAAATTGTGGGAAGAAGCATTTAAGAATAATTTTTCAAAAGATTCAACGGATAAAATTAAACGGGCCTATCTTTCAAGAGCACAAACAGTTTTGCCTTCTGTCATTAAAAAGGCCAGAAACGAAGCTCTTAAAGGATTAAATAGGAAACAAAAAGAAACTGATTCAGAGGAACTAGAATCAGTGGATAAAAAAGGACCAGTTCCACCGGGTAGGTCCACAACCCCATCTAATCGTGGAAAATCTTCTTCTGATAATAAGAAGGAAACAGTTCCAGAAGGCATGAGGACTATAGATTATCTCATGCAAGATTAGGGGTAAAAATGGCAGTTGTAGAAGAGAACGTCGCAGGACTCGAATTAGAAAGAGTTATACCAAAAGTTAGAACTCTATTCGAGCGTGACGATAAATTTTATGCTACTATCGCTAAGCGACCAGTAGAAAAAATTTCAAATCGTCAAATGCGCGTCCCATTAGAACTACGTCCTGGTGGTAAATTTCAGTATTTCAATGCTGATGGTGGTGACTTAGGACGTGGTGGCGGACCAGTATGGGATAAGGCTGTAGTTAATGCTGTATTCATGTCAGAAGCAATGGAATACACAAAGTTAACTCAGTGGTCTACTGACAGTGACCGTAAAGCTGTTCAGAATGCTGTTAGACGTTTAGTTGCTACATCATTAGATGAAATGCGTAGGCAACTAGATGCACAGTTACAACAATCTGGAACTGGACAATTAGGAACTATTTCAGCAGTTACTAATGGTGCTGGTTTCGATACACTTACACTTGGAACTGATGGTTTTGGCGTAAGATTAGTGCGTGCAGACCAACAGGTTCAAATCTTCGATGCTACTTTAGTAACTGACCGTGGTTCTACGGTTATTACTAGTTATGATGTAGCGAATAAACAGATTATTGTAACACCAGCAGTAGCAGGAACCATTGCTACTGATGTGATTGTTGCAGAAGGTCTTAGTTCACCTACATCATTACCTGCATTATTTGGTGTTCCTTATCACCATTCTAATGCTTCTACTGGAACATGGCTTGGTTTCAGTCGTTCAAGCACACCAGAAATTCGTTCTAATCGTGTTAATGGTGGTGGTGTTGCATTAACACTTCCTTTAGCACGTTTAGCAATGAATCGTGTTGGTGATAGGGTTGGAATTGACAATAATTTCCATCCTACCGCTTGGATGCATCCTGCACAAAAACAGGCATATGAAGAAATTGGGCAATTAGTCACAGTGTTAAATCAGATGCCAGGTAAAACTGGTAATCTTGATATGTATTTCGATAAAATGACTATGGCAGGTGCTCCTGTCAAACAGCATTTTAATTGGGATAGAACCCGTATTGACTTCATTGTTGAAGAAGTATGGGGACGCGCTGAAATTCTTCCAATTGGTTTTTATAAGACTGATGGAAGACATATCTTTGAAATCCGTGGTGCATCAGGTGGCGTTGCTACTGCGGAAATCTTCTATATGGTAGTTGGTATGCAGACATTTGTTTCAAACCCTGCTGCTACTGCCTATATCGATAGTCTAGCTGTTCCTGCTGGTTATTAGGAATCAATGGAGGTGGTGGCATGATTCCTGGAACAACTACAAAAGTATCAGAGGAAAATCTTGCATTAACAACAGCAATTTCTCCAAAAACTGATGTTGTTCATGTTACAAATACTACTTCTACTACAGTTCTTGCTACTATTAATCCTGCTTTTGGTGGGGGTTTTAGTGGTATTTTTGTAGTAATAAATAGAAGTGGTGCTAATTTCACTACTGTAACTACTGGTAATATTGCAACAGCAGTTACAGTAGGGCAAAATGTGGCTACACTATTCATTTATAGTAAGTCACAAGGTAAATGGTATCCCGGTGCGCTTGCATAGGAGGTGATGAAAAGTGCCAGATTTACTTTTTCAGAACATTAGTAGTGTTCAATCAGACAAAAATGCAACGCCACCTACGATTGCATCAGCTGCTACTATTGCTCCTACACATTTTCTTAATTTTGTGACAGGAACAACAAACATTGCTACAATTACACCACCTGTAACGGGTGCGCATATGTTGTGGCTTGTTTTCACAAATGCTGCTCCTCCTGATTTGCTTACTACAGGAAATATTGTAGTAGCAACTACAGTTGCAACGACAAATAGACCTGTGTTGCTTCTTTATGACCCAACACAAGGTAAATATTACAGTGCTGCGTTCCTTGCTGGTGCTGTATAATGATAGTTCAAGAGAGGGACATCCAACGTGCAAATCAAATAGACGGTTGGATGTCCCTCAAAGAACTTATGTGGTTAGCAGAAATAGCTTCTAAATCAAATACTATCGTTGAAATAGGTTCATATAAAGGTCGTTCTACTAGAGCATTATTAGATAATTGTAAAGGATTAGTTTACGCTGTAGACCCTTGGAATGGAGCATTCTATAGAGAAGATGGTTCGGTAGAATTCATTGCTGATACTAATTTAATGCATCAATTTTTAGAAAATACAAAAGATTGTAATAATTTAACAATTTTCAGAGGGGAATTTGATGAGTTTTTGGATAGAATTGAATTAAAAGTCGATTTTATATTTATTGACGGCTGTCATTTATATAATTCTGTAAAGAAAGATATTAATAATGCCTTAAAAATTATTAAACTAAATGGAATTATTGCTTGTCATGATTATACACAAGAAGGTTGGCCAGGCGTAAGAAAAGCATTTAATGAATTTTTTCCTTCTTCTAACATAATTGAAAGTATTGGTTGGGTTAGATTATGAAAGCACCAGCAGATTATAGACCTACATGGCGAAATGGAATAATTCAAATTCATATTACGCGCGCGTGTGATTTATCATGTATAGGTTGCACGCAAGGTTCTAATCTTGCTGGTAAACCTACTTTTATGAATTCTGAACAATTTGAAATTGCTTGTGAATCATTAAAGGATTATTATGGAGTTATCGGAATATTTGGAGGAAATCCAACCACACATCCCAACTTTAAGCGAATATGCGAGATATTTACATCTATTATCCCTTTTGAACAACGGGGACTTTGGAGTAATAATTTGCGTGGACATGGAGAGCTTTGTAGACGAACCTTTAATCCTTCAGTAAGTAATCTTAATGTTCATTGTAGTGACGAAGCATATAAAGAAATGAAACGAGATTGGCCAGAATGTAATCCTATTGGGTTACAAGATTCACGTCATTCTCCTCCATATGTTGCATTAAAAGATATGGAAGATTTAACAGAAGGACAAAAATGGGCATTAATTGATAACTGTGATATTAATCAATTATGGAGTGCAATGGTATGCACATTCAGAAAAGAATTACGCGCATTCTTTTGTGAGTTAGCAGGTGCACAATCTATGTTATATGAAAGTAATCCTGAATATCCTGATACCGGATTGAAAGTAGAATCTGGTTGGTGGAAAAGACCAATGCCAGATTTTGCTAAACAAGTTAAGAAACATTGCATGGAATGTGGAATTCCTTTACGTGGATTTGGTGATTTAGCTGTTCAAGGTAAAACTGAGTTTGTTTCTAAAACTCATGAAAAACTTTATAAATTAAAGAAACCAACAGGAAAAACTATCAAACTGGTTTCAAAAAGAAGTGAATTAGGTAGAGAATTAAATAGGGCAACGGATTATATTCAAAATGGAGCATTAAATATGAACATTCCAAAAATTTTAGTCGCGGTTCCTACTGCTGGATATTCTCGTAATGATTCTTTTTATGATTATTATAATATGTTAGATAAACCTGAAGGAACTATTTGTACTTTTGCACGCGGTCAATCACCTGCAAGAAATCGTAATTTAATGATTGAACAAGCATTAGAACATAATTGCACTCATATTCTTTTTATTGATGATGACGTTGCATTTCCTCCTGATATGCTTAGGAAATTAATGGTTCATGATAAAGATATTGTAACTGCTCTATATTTTATGAGACAATATCCTCATCAACCTATTATTTTTGACTATTCTGATAATGAAGGTAAATGTCATTGGTTATATCCTGATGATAGTCAACATGAATTAATTAAAATTGAAAATTGTGGATTAGGTGCAGTTTTAATTAAAACTGAAGTTTTTAAAAGAATGGAAAAGCCTTGGGTTAGATTAGGTGAATTAGAAAAAGACCATTGGTGTGATGATATTTCATTTTTTAATAGAGCGCGTGCAGTGGGTTTTGAACTTTATTGTGATTTAACTATTAAAGTTGGTCATATGGTTCAAACAGTTGTTTGGCCTAACTATGTAGATGGAAAATGGTTTGTTACATATGATACTTGTGGAACTGGTTCTATAACATTTCCGATGCCTAGACCTGTTGAAACAAAACAAATAGAAAGGAGTGAACATGCCGGGGTTATTAATTAGACCTATTGAAATTCTTAATAAAGAACTTAGAGATTTATTTGGTATTGATACTGTAACAGGAGACCCTATTTGGCGTGTTGTATGGAGTGAAGACCAATACGAAAAAAGATTAGTTAAGTTTAGTGATGGGGGAATTGAATATATTCATCCTGTTATTGAAGAACGTAAGAAATATACCTATATCAGGGATAGATTTATTCTTGAACAACTGGTTTTAGTTCCTGAACTTCAACAAGCTGAATTGGCTGGTAAGAAAATTTCCTACGAATGTTTATGGACATTTGAAGATAATAAAGGAAATCCATTACCACCTAAATTAGAAGCGTGTCAATTAATCATTAATACAGTTAACGCGGTTAAAGGTAAATCAAGTTTAGCTAAGTATGTTGATAATTCAGAGGAACCTGATGTTAAAAAAGCTAGATTAAAGAAAATTCATGAAGAATTATTTGGTAATGAAACAAACGTAGGTGATGCGTTAGCTTATAAAACCGGAGTAGTTAATCCTTATCAGAAAGAACAGAAAGAGAGTTAATTATGGCGATGGTAGGAGCTTTTCCAGGATTAGAAAATCAGCGTATAACAATGCGCTCGCCTACTAATCCATTAGATAAATCTACAGTTGTTTCTATTCTTCCAAAACCAATTCGTGAAGTAAAATATACACTCACTCCTTCTACATTTGAATTGTCTCCTGGTTCTTATGAAAATCCTGCATTATTAGTAGTTGGACCATCTAGTTGGTGGAAAGATGTAGGAGAAGAACAACCTTTACTTGAAATTCCTGTATCATCAATTCAAATAGCAGATTCCATTGTAAATGATTATTGCAATGGACTTCTCGGTTGTGATATGAGTGATGCTGTTCCCGGAATTTTCTTTATTCCAGGTTCAATTGATAAGGATGCATTAAAGACAAAACATAAAACAATGCTTGATAGGGCATTAGCTAATCAAAAACGTTGGTATAATGTTCTAATCAAACTAGCTGATTCATATTGGTCAAGAACTAATGGAAATCCATTAGCTATTTCAGATGATATGAGATTAGCTGCACGCGAAATGGGAGTCACTGATAAAGATTGGATGGAAGATTTTTCACGAGTTGGATTAGAACGTTGTCCTGCTTGCGGAACTATGAGAAATCCATCATTCCCAATGTGCTCAACTTGTAAAGCAGTAATTGACCCTGAAAAACTTAAGAAACTCGGAATTAAGTTTGCTGAGTAATTATGGCTACACCAGATTATACTGCTGGTAGTGTAATGGACGCGTCCGCTGCATTATTAAACGATGCGGCAAAGCAGAAATATACCTACGCAGTTCAATTACCTTATCTTCGAATAGCTCTCAAAGAATTACGGGAGCTATTCGAATTAGGTAATATTCCAGTAACTAAGAAAAGTTCAGCAACTTTAACTGTTACTGCTGGAATTACAGTCATAAATTTTGTTACAATTCCAGCTTTACCTAGTGATTTAGTTACTATTACTGAAATATGGGAACGTGCTACTGGAGTTAATCCATATGTTCCTATGAATCCTGTGCCTTTTATTCCTCATTATTTAGAAGGTGAACCAATATCAAGATTTAGTATATGGAGTTGGATTGGTAATGAAGTTAATTTACCAGAATCTAATCAAGATAATGATTTGAAAATAGATTATGTTGCACAACTATTTAATACAGTAGCTGATGAAAATACTAATATTGGTATTATTAATGGAGAATCATTCCTCCATTATAGAAATGCAGCGTTGTGCGCAAAATATATAGATGAAGATGAAGCGCGTTCAGATTCATTAAATGGTGAAGCAGGTGGTGCATTAGAACGTGGAACTGGTATAGAAATTAAAGCTACTCAGAAAATGCCGGTTAGACATAGACCATTTAGAGCTAGTTATAAACGTCGTGCTCATGGTATGCGATAATGCGTGGACATGAATCTATAATTATTAATAAATTTAATGGTCTTTGGGATAGAGGGAATACTGAAAAAGTTCCAAAGGACCATTTCTCTGCGTGTCAAAATTTAATTTCAGAAGGTGAAGATGTTGTAACTAGACCTGGTATAGATTGGTTTCAAGATTCTGTAGCTCCAATAGGAAATGTAGTTCGTATATATAATTATATAACTCAAGATAAAAATACATTACTCATTTTAACTTATGATGGAGTTGATGGTAAAATATATCACGCGGTCAATGATACAACTATTCATGGTCCATTATTAACTATTGCAGGAATGGAAGATTTTGGTTTCGTTCCATTCGCAGGGCGCGCATACATAACACCATTTAAAAGTTTTCTTCAAGGTGGTAATAATCCACCAATTGAGAAAGGGTTACAAAACCAATTTCTTTATGTTTATAAAGGAGATGGAACTGCAGCACGTAAGGCTGCTGGTAATCCTCCTACTGGTAATATTACAGTAGCTAATGGTGCAGCAGGTAATACTGACCCTGGATTTCATTTATTTGGTGTAGTATTTGAATCTGATACTGGTTGGTTATCACAACCAGCAGCATTTACAGGATTTACAACTAGTGCAAGTCTTTCAGTAAGTTTTACGACTGTGCCCATTTCGGCACAGAGCCATATTACTAAACGACATATTGTAGCTACTAAAGTAATTACAAATTATAATGGGAATACTACTGGATATGAATATTTCTTTATACCTAATGCTACTATTAATGATAATGTTACTACTTCCTTACTTAATATTTCTTTCTTTGATGCAGATTTATTAGAATCAGCAGATTATTTATTTGATAATTTTGCTGAAATTCCAGCAGGTGCAGGATTAAATTTATTTCATAATCGCCTAGCTTTATGGACTACTTTCGCAGATATATCACTTTGCTATTTAAGTGCAGTAGGTGAACCAGAAGCTATTAGTCAAGTTGATGGATTTTTATTAGTTCCTTTAGATGGTAATCCTATTACAAATACACAAGAATTAAGAGATTTATTTTATGTAATGAAAAGAAATAGAACTGTTTCATATGCCGATAATGAAGATGTTCCTACTAGTTGGCCTATGACAGTAATTGACCAAGCAATAGGTTGTCCTGTTCATGGTATAGCAACCGTTATTGATTCTGGTGGCTCTAATATTGACTATTTAATTGTTTCTTCTTATAAGGGAATAATGTTATTTAATGGTAAATATATTAATCCTGAATTATCTTGGAAAGTAAGTAATTTATGGAAAAATTTAAACAGAAATGATTTTAAATATATACAAATGCTGAATGACCCAATTTTACAAATGTTATATATTTGTTTACCTAATAGACAAATGTTAGTTGGTGATTATGTAAATGGTATGGACCCCGAAAATATTAAATGGTGGCCTTGGTTATTTGATGTTAAAATAAATACTATTGCATTAATTAATATTAACGAAGTAATTTTCGGAGCGGAAGGTAGTTTAGTATGACATTACTAGTTCCTAGCGTAAGCAAAAAAGTATATTTAGAAGGAATTCTAAATGAAGTTTTAACTTTAAAATTATATAGTAATAATAAAGTTCCCGCTGTTGGGGATACCGCTGCTAGTTATACTGAAGTTACTGGTGGAGGAT
>Ga0209320_10000660_pt1 | contig 17807 bp, 14 predicted proteins | sample Rifsed13ft4_FD_184008 | JGI IMG/M metagenome (GOLD analysis project Ga0209320, IMG submission 184008) | Soil microbial communities from Rifle, Colorado, USA - sediment 13ft 4 (version 2) | ecosystem: Environmental > Terrestrial > Deep subsurface > Rock core/Sediment | place: Rifle, Colorado... | reverse complement strand
GCTCGACCTGCAACTGATTCCCGGTTGAAACGAATGCCTTCGCCGGTCTTAAAGAAAGGAATCGATCCGTAATGTGCACGGGCTGTTAGCAGATCCCCGTCAACAAATCCAATCGCAGCATCATCGGATTTGGAAAGCAAGGCCGCTTTCTCAACGATTTTGTTTAAGATGCTGTCGAGATCTTCTGGAGAACTGGAGATGACCTCGAGGATCTCGCTGGTTGCGGTCTGAAGTTCGAGCGCCTCGGTGACCTCCCGGTTGCGCGTCTGCAGTTGATCGAACAATCGCACATTCTCGATGGCGATCGCCGCCTGATCGGCAAAGGTGTCGAGCAATGTAATTTGATTCTCGGTAAATGGCCGCACTTCATTTCGCCGCACCACAATGGCCCCAATTGCCTCCCCTTCTCTTATCAATGGCGTAGCAATCGCAGTCCGGTGGCCGAGCCGGCGCTGGAGCTTTACACTCTCCGGATAGTCTTCTTTGGATAAGTTTCTTGCATCCTCGAGGTGGATAGTTCTGCGTTCAAGCACCGCCCTTCCGGTAACCAGCCCTGGGACGAGTGGTAACCCTTCGCCATCTTGGAGGGCCGGCAACGGGCCAAAATGTGCAAGTTGGCGCAGCTGATCCCCATCCACCTTGTAAATCTGGACATCATTGGCCTCACAAAGGCTGGCCGCATGCCGCGCAACGGCTTCGAGAACCGGATTGATATCCGTTGGTGCGTTAGCCAGGGTACGCAAAATGTCGCTGGTGGCGGTCTGCTGGGCAAGCGCGTCGGAAATTTCACGGTGACTTTTCTGGATTTCGTTGAAAAGACGTGCGTTTTCAACGGCGACTGCCATGCTGTTGGCAATGGCATTCAGGATTTCGAGTTCATGCTTTCCGTAGGCATACGGCTGGCTGTGCTGGATTGAGAGGACACCCAAAGCCTCTTTTCCGGAAATGATTGGGGCAAACAGCATTGTTTCAGAGGGCAATTCTTTAGAATAAATAACTCCATATTTTTTTGCTTCCTTGGCTGTGGGGATATAAATGGGCTTGCGTGTCTTCAACACATACGAAGTAACGCCTTTGCCATACTCGTAGGAAGCCACCTTCTTGAGTTCTCCATGTTCGTTGTAATAGGGAACGGAGACGATACCCGCAGCTTTGTCATAGAGTCCAATGCCGGTGATGTCGGCATTGAAAAACCTATGAATTCCTTCGCCCACAATTTCGCCAATGCGCTGGTAATCCGCCTGGTCCACCAGGGCTTGGGCGATGCTGCTTAATATCTCTAGTTCCGCCCGGGTCTGCTTGTAGGCCTGGCTGCTCTCGTCTATCTGGGTTTTTTGAAGGGCTGCAATCTTCTCGATATCCGAGGCCTGCTCTTTTAACCCCCCCAGAGCCTTGTAGGCTTCTGCTCGTTTTTCGAGCAGTTCAATCTTCTTTGCAGGAGAAATCCGCTTCCCACGCAGGGCGCGGGTAGTTGTGGCAATCACTTTTTCCCATTTTCCGGTTTTCCCCCGTTTTTTGGCAATCGGCGCAGATTTAGATTTCTTTTTGGTTGGCATAGGCGAAACAGCCCAACCTTATCGTTTACCGGACTTGATCCATCCGTTTATCATTAAGAAAAGCCCCGCTCCGCCGGGGCTTGACGCTGCCTGAATGGGAAAACGGATTATAGCATGGGAAGGCGCATCGGCTGGCTCACAAGCGCTCGGCCCCAATTGCTTGACAGCTTGCCTTGATACAACATTTCAAACAGGTTTAATGCTATTAGATCACGGTGCCTATAGAACTTGGGTTACCTTTGTTAACATGTACTGCAGGCTTGTGTCGTCGGTACAAGTACAACTTGACAGCCAATCGACTTATCAAGTGGAGGAGCAATAAATAACCTGCATGCCATTAATATTATTACACCCCGGTTTGCGAGTTCCCCTGCCCCTCGTTGAGGGGAAGAGCCTGTCCCGAGGAACAGCATGTTACGACGAGGGAGGACAGGGGAAGGGTCCGTTCCTTATCAAGTTTGTACGACCCCACCCTGGCTTCCCGCGGAATAATATCTTTTGATTAGAGGTACCCATGCCCACCATAAAACGCTCAAATGCCTCCCTCGAATCCACCTGGAAACGCGAAACTACCTTCGCATCCTGGGAGGCCTGGGACCAGCAGTTCCAGGCAGCCAAGGCGGCGCTGCCGGAGCTAAAAACCTGGAGCGGGCGGCTCACTGCCAGCCCGAAGGACTTGGCAGACTGGTTCGCGGTCTACGAAGTCCACGCCGTGCGCATCTACGAGCTGCAGGGTTTCGTGAGCTGGGCAGGGAATGTGGATAGCAGTGACTCCGAAGCCAACAGCCGCCAGGGTCTGGTGGCGGGGCTGCAGGCCGACTTCCAGGCGGCGGTGGCGTTCGCCGAGCCGGAGCTGATCGCTAAGGGCGAGGAATTGCTGGAGTGGGCGAAACAAGAGCCGAACCTGGAGAAGTTCACTCACTATCTCGGCAACCTGCTGCGCCTCCAGCAGCACACGCGCTCTGCGGAGGTCGAAGAAGTGCTGGGAATGGCGGACGACCCCTTCGACATGGTCTACCGCGCCTACAGCGAGCTGACCAACGCCGATCTCAAGTTCGAAGACGCGGTGGACACCGCCGGCACGCCGCATCCTGTCTTCCAGTCCACGCTGCTGGCGTCGACGCAGTCCACGGACCGGCAGCGGCGGCGCACCGCCTGGACACATTTCTACGATGGCTATCTCAAGATGGAACATACATTGGCGACGCTTTATGTCGCCAATGTAAAGCAGCACGAGTTCCTGCGCAAAGTGCGGGGCTACGATTCCGTTTTGGAAATGCGCCTGGCGAATAACAATCTACCCACGCAGGTCTTCCATAATCTCATCGAGGTCTTCAAAGCCAACCTTCCGGTCTGGCATCGCTACTGGAAAGTGAAAGCGAAACTATTGGGGCTAGAGAAGATTTCCCCATTTGATATCCAGGCGCCAATTGTGAAAGATCCGCCGCGGATCCCCTATCGGCAAGCGGTGGATTGGATCTGCGACGCGCTGCAGCCGATGGGCGCCGATTACGTGAAGACGCTACGCGCCGGCTGCCTCGAGGAGCGCTGGGTGGATTGGGCGCCCAATATCGAGAAACGCCAGGGCGCGGCGTCCTCCCGCATGGTGGGGCGCAAACCGCCCTACATTTTCATGAGCTACACCGACAGTATCTTCAGCCTGAGCACGCTGGCGCACGAACTGGGCCACTCGATGCACAGTCACGCATTTGCGCACCACCAGCCCATCGTCTACAACGATTACGGCGCCATCTCGTCCACGGTAACGGAAACCGCCTCCAATTTCCACCAGGCGATGACGCGCGCTTATTTGCGGCAAAAGCAAGCGGAAAACGAAGTTTTCCTGCTTGCAATGATCGATGAAGCCATGTCGAATTTCCATCGTTATTTCTTCGTCATGCCGACGCTGGCGCGCTTCGAGGTCGAAGTCTACGAGCGCGCCAAAGCGGGCAAACCGCTGACCGCGGCCATCTTCAAAGAGATCATGAGCGGGTTATACGCCGAAGGCTACGGCGACACCATGGACAGCGAGCCGGAGCGCACCGCAATGACTTGGGCGACCTTTCTGCATTTGTACATCCCCTTCTATACCTTCCAGTACGCCATCGGCATCAGCGCGGCGCACGCCGCGGCAGAGCGGATAGTCTCTGGCGTCTCCGGCGCCGTCGATGGATATCATGCGTTCCTGGCGGCCGGCGGCTCGCGCTACGCCATGGACCTCTTCGCCCTGGGAGGCGTCGACCTGTCTACTAAGGCGCCTATCGAAGCCGCCTTCAGCGAACTGGTAGGGAATGTGCGCAAGTTAGAAGAGTTAGCAAATTGAAAACCATGGAGACACGGAGAACAATTAATCTCCGTGTTTCCGTGTCTCCGTGGTTGCTTTTTTAATCTCCGCCCTTGACACAGTTTTCACAACCGCTATAATGCGCATTGACGAGCGTCCGGGTGCCCCCCTCACCTGGGCGCTTGTCACTTAAAAGCAGCTATCAGCTAAAAACAAGATTAACGAGGGTAAGGGGGAGAATGGACTACTCATCTAGACATTATGGCCGATGTGAATTTCACACAAGAAGAAAAGGATTTCATCAAATCTCAACTGCTCTTGCGCATCGGCACCGCCTCGCCCAAAGGGCGGCCGGATGTGGCCGTGGTCGGCTTCGATTTCGACGGCGCCTATTTCTACGTGAGCGGCCGCGACAACGAGAACACCTGGAAGTACAAAAACACCAGGCGCAACCCGCGCGCCTCGCTGGTCATCGACGACCTGCCCTCGGTGAAACCCTGGCGCACGCGCGGGGTCAAGGTCTTCGGCAGCGTGGACTTCGTCCATTATGCCGGCAGATCTTCAGGCGAGCGCGAATATCTGCGCATCAAACCGGAGCGCAAGTATTCGTGGGGACTGTGAGCATCAATTTCCGGGCTCCGAGAACCCCCAGCTCCCTTGCACCCCCTACCCAGATTAATCGGTACCTAATGCTTTTACGGCTGCTCATCATTCTATAATCCTTCCAGGAGGCATTCGCCAATGCCAGCTAAAAAAGCATCGTCTGCATCGAAATCATTAATCTGGATCGGCGCCTTATTCGGCGCCTTGAGCGCACTGACCCTGATCGCGCTGCTCTCGCTGGGGGAACGTTTATTCGGCTTCCCCTTCGTGCCGTTCGACATCTTCGATTGGATGGCGCGCACCCTGCCGGGATGGTTGATCGGCACCGTGATCAGCACCATGGTGGCCATCATCCGCTTCTTCCAAACCTTTCTCCCCATCGGCGATATCTCCACCACCGCTAAACTCGCAGAGCAGGCGATTGCCATCACGCAGCTGATCCTTGGCGGCGCCGTGTTCGGCGCTATTTTGGGCTGGCTGGCAGGCAGGCCAGGGCGAAATATCGCCCCAATTGGGTTGGCAGGAGGCCTGATTTTGCTGGCCATAACATTGCTGGTTGAATTTTCACTGGCAGCCGGTCACACCATGCCTATAGCCTTTATATGGCTGGCTGTGCTCTTTACCGCCTGGGGCTGGGGACTTGCGCGGCTAATTCAGCGCTACATCCAGGTACAAGCCGAGCCCACCGCAACCCAACTCACGCGCCGTCAATTCATCAGCGTGAGCGGCGCAGGGCTGGCGGCAGCCGCTTTGGGCGCCTGGGGCGTCGGCGCCATCTTCGGCGAAGATGCGCTGCCGGCGGTCGCACAAGCGACGCCGCAGCCGATCAGCGGCGACGATCCTTTTGGCGCTGCGCTCACCTCGGGGCCGGCGGCGTCTCCGTCGCAAGAGGAACTGGCTGCGCGCCCAAGCGTGGTGCAGGGCACTCGGCCTGAGCTGACCTCCAACGAGGAGTTCTATCGCATCGACATCAACACGCGCGCCCCCGTGGTGGAGGCTGGGGAGTGGCGGCTGCGCATTACAGGCCTGGTGGATCGGCCGCTCGAATTGACTCTGGATGAAATCCACGCCATGCCGTCGCAAACCCAGATCCTCACTATGCAATGCATCTCCAACCCCATCGGCGGCGACCTCACCTCATCCAGCCGCTGGACTGGGGTGCGCTTCCAGGATCTGCTGGCGCAAGCCGGCGTACAGTCGAGTTCGGCCGGCGCGTACATCACGTCCACCGATGGCTTCTATGAATTCGTCACTATGGAAGACATCCTGGACGAGCGCTGCCTGCTGGTCTACGCAATGAACAGCGAACCGCTGCCGCCGGAGCACGGCTTCCCCCTGCGCGTGTACATTCCCAACCGCTATGGCATGAAGCAGCCCAAATGGATCGAAAACATCGAACTGGTGGCAGAGCGCATCGATGGCTACTGGGTCGACCGCGGCTGGGATCGGGAGGCACGCGTGAACACCGTGTCCGTAGTCGACACAGTGGCGGTAGATGAAGGCCAGGGCATGGCGCTGACCGGCGGCATCGCCTGGGCGTCTGCGCGCGGCATCGGCAAAGTCGAAGTGCAGGTAGATGAAGGCGACTGGCAAGAAGCGGAGCTCATCGCGCCGCCGCTCAGCCCGCTCAACTGGGTGTTGTGGCGATTCAGCTGGCCATATGAGGAGGGACGGCACAAGGTCGCGGTGCGCGCTTATGATGGCAGCGGCCAACTGCAGGAAACCGAACGGCGGCCCACGCAGCCCAGCGGGGCCACGGGGACCCATTCGGTCACTATGACGCTCTAAGTTCGGGCTTTACACGCACATCTAACCAAAAAGCGCCTGGTTTGGAACCAGGCGCTTTTCTTATCGCTTTTCCCTGGTAAACGTTAGCAACACCAACGCGATTAGCAGCGCCAGCGCCCCAGCAAGATAAAAGGGGCCGATAGAAAAACCTGCCAGGAAGGTGAGCAGGATGGCTGCTACGGCAAACAAGGCAGCCATCCCTCGGGAGCCGCGACGGTAGAAATGCAACGGCCCGTAGTACAGCGCGGCAAAAACAAATAAGATGAAAATTCCCCACCAGCCTTGGGATTCGTAGAAAGAAACCGGGGTCGTTATGACCTCACCACTGCCTGCTGGTGTCACCTCAACGGTGGCACTCATCCCGAATGGCATGAATGCGATGAGGAGTCCGGCAACTACTCCCCAGATCGCAGCCAGGACAAAAAGGATGCGGATCCAGTGAACCAAGCGGGATTTTTGTTTGCTCATGGTTTGTATGTAGAAGCACGCTAAAGGTGGCGGCCGCCGAGGTCTTGATTTGACCTCAGGATTGTTTTTGCCGCCAACCGAATTCTATCGGCTACCGCTTGCGGCTTGCAGATTGCGATTGCTCGACTAATTTCCGACCACTCGTAACGGTCGTGTTCCGCAGAAAGTGCCAGATTCGAGTCATCATTACACCTTGCCGTAAAGATCGGCCATTCGATGGGACTGTCAGGCACAGCAAGCAATTCCAAATCCAATCCTACTTCTTCCTTCAGCTCACGTTGAGCCCAGTGTTCTATGGACTCACCGGATAGCGGGCGCCAGATGGCGGCGTCCAGGCCCAGTTTCCTTCAGAGGCGGAACCTTCGCGACTTCTGTGCAACACTAAAAATTCCAGTTTTCCCGCGTGCTCGCGGTAAACAACAATTGTTGCGCCAAACGGCGCTTCGTCGGCAACTGGTTTTCCATCCCAAGTAGTGTGTTCGTTCAACTACTTCACCATCCCCATGTCCAGCGCTTCACGCAAGGTGCGTGCTTCGTGAGCAGTGATCCCTGCAGGCAAAGGGTCGCCGCCGCGCAGTCGCTTGGGTAGCACTGCGGACTTGAATCCGAGCGCAGCCGCTTCTTTCAGTCGCGCCGCGGTGTGCGGCACGGCGCGCAGTTCTCCGCTGAGGCCGACTTCGCCGATCAGCACGCAATCGGCGCGCAGCGGGCGCTCCCAGACAGAAGAGGCGATAGCTGCCGCCACGGCGAGGTCGGCAGCCGGTTCGCCGATGCGCAAGCCGCCAACCACGTTCACGAACACGTCTTGCTCGCCGAGCTTGAGGCCCAGGCGGCGAGTGAGCACGGCGGTGATGAGCAGCAAGCGGTTGAGATCGACACCGTTGCCCGCGCGGCGCGGGTTGCCGAAAGCAGTGGGGCTGGTAAGCCCCTGCACCTCCACCAGCAGCGGGCGGGTGCCTTCCATGGTGACGGCTATGGTGGAGCCGGGCGCGTTCACCACGCGCTCGGCGAGGAAAGCCTCGGAGGGATTCGGCACCTCCATCAGGCCGCGGCCGCGCATTTCGAAGACGCCGACTTCGTCGGTAGCGCCGAAGCGGTTCTTCACCGCGCGTAGTAAACGAAATGACTGGAAGCGATCCCCTTCGAGGTAGAGCACCGTGTCGACCATGTGCTCCAACAGGCGCGGGCCGGCGATGATGCCCTCTTTGGTGACGTGTCCGATGAGGAAAACAGCGAGGTCAGATGACTTGGCGAGATTGCGGAAACGATCGGCGCACTCGCGCAACTGGGTCACCGATCCGGCGGAATTATCGATGGCGGGGTCGTAAACAGTTTGGATGGAGTCGATGATCAGTACGCGCGGCTTGATGGCTTCAACATGCTGGAGAATGGACTCGACATCGGTTTCGGTGACTAAAAATAGTTGGGTAGTTTGATAGTTTGATAGTCCCGTAGTTGCGAGGCGATCAGCGCGCATCTTGATTTGGGACGGAGACTCTTCGCCAGATACATAGAGAACGGGACCGATTTGAGCCAGCTCGACCGCGGTCTGTAAGAGCAAAGTGGATTTGCCGATGCCGGGGTCGCCGCCAATGAGCACCAGCGAGCCGGGAACAATGCCGCCACCCAGCACGCGTGCGAACTCGTTGATGGATAGAGGCAGGCGATCTTCGTCTGCGCCACCATCGATCTGGGAGAGCGGTCTGGGGGTGCTCTTTGCTCCATTAGGCGACGTGCGGCGACTGGGAGCGCTGTCGACGATCTCCTCGATGAATGTGTTCCACTCGCCGCAAGAGGGGCAGCGGCCCAGCGGCTTGGCAGCCGCCCGGCCGCAGGATTGGCAAACGAAGCGGGTGATGACTTTTGCCACAAAGCCATTCTACTACGGTTAGAACATATGGGCTAGATTACTGGGCTATTGAGTTAGTCAGCAGGCTATTGTAGAATTTGCAAACCTATCACAACTGAGGAGAAGAACATGAAAAAGGTTTCATCTTTTATTCTGTTGTTTGCGTTTCTAACCGCCTGCGCACCGGGCCCGGCCTATCAAGATGATTTCAACAACCCTGACAGTGGCTGGTCAGTTGAAGCCTTCGAAACGGGTGAAAATTCCTATGAAGATGGCGGCTACCGCATGTACTTAAGTGCTGCCGATTGGTTTAGCTGGGTAGTAAACCCAACCGCAGTCGTATACAGCGATGTACGCGTGGAGGTCGATGCACAAAAAATCGGCGGCCTCGACGCAAACGAATACGGCGCTGTATGCCGGGTCGACTTTGATGCGGGCAGTTTCTACGCCGGCGCGGTCACCAGCCAGGGAGAGTTCGCTATTTACAAGAACATCGAGGAAAGCGGACTGGAACTCATCGACATGGCCGCCCTGGGTTTCTCGCAGGCCGTGAAACAGGGCGGGGAAAACAACCACATCCGCTTCGATTGCGTGGGCAACACGCTCACGCTGTACGCCAATGATACTCAACTGGTGCAGGTGACAGACGAAACGTTACCCAGTGGAGAGGTCGGTTTGTACTCAGGCACCTTTGACCCAGGCGGCACGGAGATCCTGTTCGACAACTTTGCTGTTTACCGGCAGTAAACAGCGGCAATATCGCCATGCAAAAAGAAAGGCGCCGGATGGCGCCTTTCTTTGTCTCTGAGAAAGTTATGGGGCGTTGGGTTCTGGCGCTTTGGGGGCGTTGGCGGCAATGAAGGCGCTGGCGCGGCCGGCGTCGAAGACCGGCATCTCCAGCATGTAGCCCCAGGAGGTGAGCACCAGAGGAATGTCGGTCTTATTCCAAGGCAAAGCCAGGAGTTTTTTGGTCAGTGACTGATCAATGAAATTGCGAATGTCAGTTTTCAATTGCTCACACGCAGCTTCGTCGATCACGTCGCAGTTGTACCAAAAAATAATGTAGCCATGCTCCAGGTTGTGAACCGCATACCCTTCCGGATAAGGCAAATAAGGTTCAAGGTCAGCTTCTTCGTAAAAACCCGGGGGTGCTAATTCGCTTGCATAATGCTTACCGGAGGTCGGCGGGTTGCTGACATATTGCGGATCGGTCCCCTCTTGGACATGCGTTTCACCCTCCAGTGGTACTGCAGTTCCCTCGGCGGGGCGAAGAGAAACCCACAGCAGGTAACCGGCAATGGCTACAGCCGCAATGATTACCAGCGTCCAAGTCAGCGTCGAGCGGGATTGCGCCCCGCGGCGGCGCGCTTCGATGCGTTCGCGTTGTGAACTGAGATTGCTCATTCTGTCTCCTTAGGCGAAGGGATTATAGTCGCGGAAGCTCCACCGGCCGCAAATGAGGTCGAGACAATGGGCCTTCAAAGCCCTCGGCAAGGTATGGAAAACTAAGCCAGATAATGCCTATGGCGAAGAACACCCCGGTGATCAATCGCATCCAAGAATTGAAAGACCCAACCGCATCGCCCGCATAGAATGACGGCGAAAATACATTATTGGTCAGCGCGCCCAGCCAGGCGTTGGTGTCACGGAAACCCTCTCCAAGTCCAGCGAAATCACTGATGAGGTGTGCGGTGCCATCGATGGCCATCGGCAACAGCATAAACAAAAAGCCCCAGACGGGCAGAATACCAAGCTTGCGCCGCAGCGGATACCAGATCAGCGCGGCAGGCAACATAAAACTGTACATGGAAAACATGCGATCGGACCAGGCTACTTTCCAACCGAGTTCAGGCGACCCTACGAATTGCCGCAGGAGATTGGGGTCATTGGTTTGTTGGAAAGCCGCCTGGATCTCAGGCAGCGAGTACATCAGCTTGGGCCCGAAAAGAAAGAAAGATCGCTCGGGGAGCTGGTGACATACAAAGGAATAAATCGTGTAAATCAACTGAGCTGGAGCTTGCCAACCCAGCCGCATAAATAGCGGAGCGAGCAAAGGGAGCGTAATGAATACGCTCCAGGGAAGCACGAACACCCACAGCCAGTTGCGGCTCAACCAGGACTTTTGCATCCCATTATTTTATCTTTCGCCTCCCCGATCACAATGCGCCATCTAGCGTACTGTGAAGTTAACCGCCAGCGAACTGCGCCCCCAACTGTCCTTCCAACAATTCGAGCATCCCGGCATTATCCCCCACATACAGGACGATCAAGTTGCCGCATTGGAAGAAATGCGGGGTGGCGATCCAAGTAACCATGGCGGTGCCTATCTCATAGCCATCAGCTGAAACCTGGGAGGCATCCTGACTGGCAGCATCCTTGGATGCAAAGGCCAGTACCTGGATATCTTCGCCGTTCACGACCAGGCGTTGAGCCGGCACCGAGAAGAAATCTTGTTCGATCTGCTCGGCGACCTCGACCTCGGCCCCATCCGCGCGTAATGCGCCAGCAAAACCGTCGACGGAGTCGCAGGCGTTTTGAGCTAGAGCCGGAGCACAGGCAGACAAGAGTAGGATAGCAACCATTAAGGGTAATAAGCGTGCATTTTTCATTGATCACCTCTAGGGTAAAAGACGATACCAAGGTTTCATTTGTTCCTTCAGCTTTGGATAACGGGTATTAAACCAAAAGGGTTGCTAAAGAGTAAGTAAAGCATCGCCTCATCCTTGAGTGGAGATAATACCCATGCAAAAAACTCTGGCTGGCGCCATCCTCTTTTGTTTTACACTGGCAGCCTGCAGTTCACCCGTGACAGAACCGACTGTGGCACCCACAGATCCGCTGCCGAGCCCAACATCAGGTGATGCGCGCAGGCTTCAATTCGATTTTCATCGGGTCGATCCAGTGATAGCCAATGGCGAAAGTCAGCATTGGACCGGCCGGTGGATGAATCCAGGCGGTGTGGTCTGGCATGAAGGCCTATTCCACATGTTTATCAATGCTTTCCATTCCTGGCCTGGGGAGATCAGCATTGGACACTTTGTATCCAGCGATGGCGTGGTCTGGGAGCCGGCACAGGATGAACCCTTGTTCACCAGCAGGGACATTGGCTACCTCACATCTACCCAGGGCGCCGACGTTTCTTCGGCGGTGGTGCTGCCCGATGGCCGCTGGGCACTCTATTTCCACACCGTCTCAAGGAGCGGCAGGGCTGGAATAGGCATGGCTACGGCTCCAGCGCCTGAAGGTCCCTGGGTTTTCAGCGAAGAAGAAATCCTTTCCCCCGGTCAGGGGAACGAGTGGGATAACAATCAACTTCGCTGGCCCAACGTAGTTGAAGCCGAAGATGGCTATTTGATGTTTTATACAGGCGCTAATGCAAGCGGGGGGCTTGCCATAGGGTTGGCCACATCTGAGGATGGTTTTGTCTGGACGAAGTACGATAACCCGCAGACCGCCGAGGAAGTTTATGCCGAAAGCGACCCGGTGATCTTGGGCGGTGAGGGCTGGGAGGGATCAATGGCCGACCGCCCCCGAGCGGAATATACACCGGACGGCTGGGTCATGATCTATACCGGAGCGGAATTAAACTCGCGGGGATTGGCATTCAGCAGCGATGGGATGCATTGGGAGCCGTTTACGGGAAACCCTATCATCGCTAAGCAAGATTTTCAAGACTGGGGAGAAAACACCTGGGATACCAACCTCCTGTATCACGACGGGGCTTATTATTACTATATGGAAGTGGGATCGTTGTCGAATACGCAGATCTTCCTGGCCACATTCGAAGGGAGTTTGAAGCCGTAGACAAGAACCTTGGCGATCCCCTCTGGTACTCAACGGTTAAATTGAACTCCTAAGCAGAAACAGCTATGCATCCCAATGCTGGATAAAGCCGATTTCGAACAGGTCAGCAACGTATTTCCGCTCCTACAAGAGGCGGATCCCAACCTCACTCGCGAGTTCCGCGAGAATGGTTTTCCCGCGCGCATTCCGGCCGGAAAGGACATTTTCATCGAAGGCGATCGGGTAGATGCGCTGGCGCTGCTTGTTTCCGGAGTCGTTCGCGTTTATCGAATTGGAGAAAGCGGGCGGGAAATTACTCTTTATCGCTTTGGTCAAGGCGAGTCGTGCATCCTGACTGCCAATGCGATTCTCAACCACGGTGCGTTCCCCGCAATCGCCACTGTGGAACAAGAGGCCCAGGCGGTGATGATCCCCTCAGAGAAATTCAACGCCTGGGTTCATCGTTTCCCGGCCTGGCGTGATTTCGTGTTCGACTTGCTTTCACAACGGATCGTGATGATGATGGAGACCGTAGACCAGGTCGCTTTCCATCGGATGGACGAGCGAATTGCCGCGCTTTTACTAAGGCGTTCCCGTGCGCAGAATCCCTTCCTCATTACTCATCAAGAAATTGCCAACGAGTTGGGTAGTTCCAGAGAGGTCATCAGCCGCCTCCTGGAGGATCTCGCCGAAAAAGGCCTGATCCGCCTAGCTCGCGGGGAGATCGAAGTGCTCGATCCAGAAAAATTGGAGGTCTTTAGGGCTCTGTGACTTTGTCACAGACAGGGGGACAAAAAATGAGTATCGTTTCTCAAGACTTCGACAAAAAAGGAGAAATGTCATGAACCCATTCATAAGATTTATGGTTGCACCTGCAGGCCGTGTGACCCGCCTGTTAGCCGGAATTGCCCTCATTGCCTGGGGTTGGTTCGGGCTTAACGGACCACTGGGCATTGTCGTGATGGTGGTTGGGGTAGTTCCGTTGCTGGCCGGACTGTTTGATTTTTGTGTATTTGCACCTCTGTTTGGGAATCCTCTTGGAGGAGCAGACATTCGCAAAAAACTATAGTCCCGCTGGCTACAAAAAGAGCGCCTTCCCAGGCGCTCTTCTTTTTGTCAGGTAGCTGCCACCGCCGCAGCAGGCGATGCAGGCGGCGCCGCCTTCTTCTTGCGGCCCTTAGCTTTGGCTTTGCGCAACACGAGATCCGGCTGTTCTTCGCCCACTTCAACATCAATGACCACGGTATCGCCGTCGGCGAACTGGCCGTTGAGCAGAGCGTCGGAGAGCGGATCTTCGATCTTGTTCTGGATCACTCGCTTTAGCGGGCGGGCGCCGTATTCGCGATCGTAGCCAAGCTCGGAAAGCAGGTTCAATGCCGCATCCGTGGGTTTGATCACCAGCTGGTGCTCTTCAAGGCGCTTGGCCACTTTTTCAAGCTCCAAGGAAACGATCTGTCTCAGGTTTTCTTTGTTCAGCGACCGGAAGATGATCACCGAATCCACGCGGTTGATAAATTCAGGGCGGAAGACGCGCTTGAGGGCATCGGTGAGCTTCTTGCGCATGTCTTTATACGCGATTTGCTCTTCGAGGTCTTCATCTGTCTTCAGGCTGAAACCTATGTCGCCTTTACGCATGATCATGTCGGCGCCAACATTGGAAGTCATCACGATCAGCGCGTTGCGGAAATCGACTTTGCGACCGCGGGCATCGGAGAGATGGCCCTCTTCCATGATCTGCAGCAGCATATTGTGCGCTTCGGGGTGCGCCTTCTCCACTTCGTCGAAAACGACGATGGAGTAAGGCCGGCGACGAATGGCTTCGGTGAGCTGGCCGGCATCTTCGTAGCCCACATAACCGGGCGGTGCGCCGACCAGGCGGCTCACGGAGTGGCGCTCCATAAACTCGGACATATCGAGCTGGATCAGCGCCTCTTCGCTGCCGAAGAGGAAGCTGGCCAGCGCCTTGGTCAGTTCTGTCTTACCCACGCCGGTGGGTCCCAGGAAAATGAAGGAGCCAATGGGACGCTTGGGATCCTTGAGGCCGGCGCGGGCACGGCGCACGGCCTTCGAAATGGCCTCGATGGCTTCGCTCTGCCCCACGATGGCCTTTTGCATTTCTTCTTCCATGTGAAGAAGGCGCTCGGATTCTTCCTGGGCAATCTGCATCACCGGCACGCCGGTCCACATAGCGATCAACTCGGCGATGTCATCCACGGAAACGATGGGGCTGTTGTCGCGGTCCCAGGTGGTGCGCAGGGCTTCCAGTTTGGCTTCCAATTCGCCTTCCTGCGCCTGGATGGTTTCACTTTCTTCCTCGCGGCCATCGTCTTCGGCCTCGAGGCGCTGGCGGCGCAGGCCTTTCAATTCCTCGGTGACGGCTTTGGCTTCCTTCGCTGCCGGCGATTTGTACATGCGCACCCGGGAAGCCGATTCGTCGATCAGGTCAATGGCCTTGTCGGGCAGGAACCGCTCCGTTACGTAACGGGCGGAAAGGCGAGCGGCTGCATCCAGGGCTTCATCGGAGATGCGCAGGCGGTGGTGCTCTTCATAGGCGGGGCGCACGCCGCGCAAAATATCGATTGTTTCTTCCACGGAAGGCTCGTCGACGAGCACAGGCTGGAAGCGACGCTCGAGCGCAGAATCGGATTCAATGTGCTTACGATACTCGTCCAGGGTGGTGGCGCCAATCACCTGCAGCTCACCACGTGACAGCGCAGGTTTGAGGATGTTGGCCGCATCCACTGAAGAACCTGCAGCGCCAGCACCCACCAGCATGTGGGCTTCATCGATAAACAAAATAGCATCGGATGCTTTCAGTTCATCGATGACTTTCTTGAGCCTCTCTTCGAACTGGCCGCGGTACATCGTGCCTGCGACCAGCGAGCCGACGTCCAGCTGCAACACGCGTTTCCCAAGCAGTGGCGCGGGGACATCGCCGTTGACAATGCGCTGGGCAAGACCTTCCACGATGGCGGTTTTGCCCACGCCGGGTTCACCAATGAGGGCGGGGTTATTCTTATTGCGCCGGGCCAAGATCTGAATGACGCGCTCGATCTCGGTTTCGCGGCCGATCACGGGATCCAGCTTTTCTTCTTCGGCCAGGGAAGTGAGATCCACGGCCAGCTGGTCGATCATGGGCGTCTTAGCGGAACGCGACTCGCGGCGGGTGCTGCGCCGCTCGGAGGCGGCAGCGCCACGGCGCGGCGCGCTGCTTTCTTGCAGCACGCGGCGAGTTTGGCGGCGGATCTGCTCAGGGGAAACGCCCAGTTTGCGCAATACGTTAAGAGCAATCCCTTCGCCATAGCGGACGAGGCCCAGCAGCAAATGTTCAGTGCTGACGTAATGGTTGCCCAGCCGGCGGGCTTCTTCGAAAGCAAATTCGAGGACCTGCTGCGTGCCAGGGGAAAGGTCGATCTTGCCGCCTTCGTGCTGACCGGCGCCAGTGAGGCGCTCAACGATCTCTTCCACGCGCAAGGCTTCCAGTCCCAGCTCCCGCAAGACCCGTGCGGCCACGCCGCCCTCCTCACGAATCAAACCGAGCAACAGGTGCTCAGTGCCGATGTAATTGTGGCGCAGGCGCTCCGCTTCGTGATGGGCAAGACTGAGTACGCGGCGTGCTCGTTGGGTTAATCGTTCCATTCCAGCCAAGGCGACATCTCCTACTGATAGAGCGAACTGGCAACCCGGTTTTGCTCACTCAGTTGTGCAAGATTCTACCAAAAAGGAATTTGTCCAGAGGAGTGGAAGATTAATACTTAGATGGGGGAAATCATTGATGAGATAACTTACGGAAAAATATTCTCCAGATTTGATAACACAGCCAATCCACCCAATCAGGGATTAACGATCACGCATCGTCAATCAAGTCGGTTTTTCCCGAGCATTATTTCTCCTTTTCCACAGGCAATACCACAGTAAATACGGCACCCTCCCCCGGTTTCGAATCCACCCAGATGCGACCTTGATGATTGTCTACGATGTTCTTGACGATGGCAAGGCCCAGACCTGAGCCGTGAACTCCAGCGGGCGCGTTGCTGGCGCGATAGAACTTTTCGAAGATGCGGCTTTGCTCTTCCAGGGGGATGCCGGGGCCGGAATCAGCAACACGCAAAATAAGCTGGTTCTCTTCCCGGCGCAAGCGCACTCTGATCTCGCCTGCGGGCGGGGTGTATTTCACAGCGTTAGCGATCAGATTGTCCACCAATTGGCTTAATTGCGTACGGCTGCCGCGCACCGGAGGTAAATCCTCAACTTTACGCAGTCGTAAAGTCTGCCCTTTTTTCTGCAGCTGTGGCTGGAAGCCAGCCAGCGAATTGGCCACCAGCAGTTTCATATCCACCGGCGTCACCTCGTCCAGACCGCCGGCTTCCACTCTTCCCAATTTCAACAGATCATCGATCAACGACGTCGTGTTGTGCACGCTGCTCCTTACGCGTTTGATGAATTCCTCTTGTTGGGAATTCACCGGCCCGATGCGTTCGATCAATTCGACATACCCGAGGATGGCAGTCAAAGGCGAGCGCAAATCGTGGGCGACGGTGTTGACAAAATCCCCCTTCAGTCGATCCAGCTCCTTGAGGTAACTGATGTCGTGCAGACTGGCCACAATCCCCACTTTGGGGATGCGCGATACACGCACATGGAACGACCGCCCAACCTGAGTTTGCATTTCATGGCGGTCGCCGCCTTCCTTGAGTGCATTGAGGAAGCCCTGATTGGAGATAACGCTTTCGACCGTTTCGCCAGTCAAGTCCGCTTCCCCTAATTCAAAGGTCTCGCGCAAAGCTTGATTCATCGAAACGATGCGTTGGTCCTTATCGACAACCAAGACCCCCTCGTTCACCTGACGCAGGATATTCTCCATTTCGCCGAGGCGCCGGTTCAAAGCGGCGGAGATCCGCCCAGCCTCCCGCTTCAGCCACTTTTCCCACAACCTCTTCTGCTCCAAGCCGCGGCGAACCGCGGCCAAGGCTGTCTTTCCGTTAAGTGGCAGCCGGAGATAATCAATAACCCCGAGTTCCTTGGCACGCTCCAAGTCGGAAGCGCTTACTTTCCTGCCCAGCATGATGAGGGGCAAAGATGGATACTTTGCCTTCAGGTTTGCAGCCATTTGGAACGCATTACCCCCCGATAACGGGTTGCCTATGAGAATGAGGTCGGGAACTTTGTCGTCGCGCAGCGCTGCCCGCAGGGCAGGCGCACTATGGACCCGGGTAACCCTGTAACCCGCAGGAGTGAAAATTTTATCGGCCGCCTGCGTTGCCAACGCGGAGTCGGCCACGGCGAGCAGCAATCGCTTGGTCAAGGCGTGTTGAATAATAGCACGATTGTGCTTATCGCATGCAAGCTGGCACAATCGAGCTCGCACGATTGAGCTTATCGCATGCAAGCTGGCACAATCGAGCTCGCACGATTGTGCTTATCGCATACAAGCTGGCACAATCGAGCTCGCACGATTGTGCTTATTGCATGCAAG
>Ga0209320_10000646_pt1 | contig 17972 bp, 16 predicted proteins | sample Rifsed13ft4_FD_184008 | JGI IMG/M metagenome (GOLD analysis project Ga0209320, IMG submission 184008) | Soil microbial communities from Rifle, Colorado, USA - sediment 13ft 4 (version 2) | ecosystem: Environmental > Terrestrial > Deep subsurface > Rock core/Sediment | place: Rifle, Colorado... | reverse complement strand
ATGGTCACGAAGATCATCATCGACCCGCACGCGGGCGAGGTCGCGGCGGGCCGCCTGTTCTGCGGCCGGATCAGGCGCGGCCAGGAGCTGTGGGTCAGCGGCATGCCGAACCCGCAGCGGGTCCAGATGGTCGCGATGATCGTCGGGCCAGACCGGATCCCTGTCGAGGAGATCGATGCAGGGAACGTCGTCGCAGTCGTCGGCCTGAAGGACGCGATTGCGGGCTCGACGGTGAGCAGCATGAAGGACATCGCACCGTTCGAGCGGATCGTCCACTACTCGGAGCCCGTCGTTACCGTCGCGATCGAGGCGAAGTCGACCGCGGATCTTCCGAAGCTCGTCGACGTCCTCCGGACGATTGCGAAGGCGGACCCGTCGATCGAGGTCGAGATCAACCAGGAGACGGGCGAACACCTGATGAGTGGGATGGGCGAGCTCCACCTCGAGATCACGCAGTATCGGATCGTGATCGAGCACAAGGTGCCGATCACGGCGAGCGAGCCGATCGTCGTGTACCGGGAGTGCGTCGCCGGCAAGGGCGGACCGTTCGAGGGAAAGTCCCCGAACAAGCACAACCGGTTTTACATGGAGGTCGAGCCCCTCCAGGAGAAGATCGTCCAGGCGATCCACGACGGCGCGATCCCGAGCGGCCAGCGGATCAAGGATTCGAAAGCCCTCGCGAAGCAGCTCGAGGAGCTTGGGATGTCGCGGGACGAGGCGAAGAACGTCGCTTGGATCCAGGACACGAATATGCTCCTCGACATGACGAAGGGGATCCAGTATCTCCACGAGACGATGGAGCTGATCAAGGAGGCGTACATCGAGGCGATGGCCCGCGGCCCGCTCGTGAACGAGAAGTGCATGGGCGTGAAGGTCCGCCTCTTCGATGCGAAGCTCCACGAGGACTCCGTTCACCGCGGGCCCGCGCAGGTGATTCCCGCCGCCCGGTCCGCGATCTATGGGGCGATGTGTCAGGGCGAGCGGACCCTCCTCGAACCGATCCAGAAGGTGTTCATGAACGTCCCGCAGGACGTCATGGGCTCCGCGATCGGGAACATCCAGAGCCGCCGCGGCGTGATCGAGGACATCACGCAGGAGGGCGAGCTCACGGTTATCGCGGCGAAGGCGCCGGTCGCGGAGATGTTCGGGTTCGCGACGTCGATTCGCAGCGCAACGCAGGGCCGCGTGTTGTGGTCCACGGAGAACTCAGGGTTCCAGGCCGTACCGCCGGACCTCCTGACCGAGGTCGTCCGCAAGATCCGCGAGCGCAAAGGTCTCGCGCCGGAGCCGTACAACGAAGGGTACTACGCCGCGTGAGAACTTCTCGGAGACGCGGAGCCGCAAAGGCATATATACGAGGTGCAGATAACTCGCCCCTACACAAGGGGAAACCATGCCCGCAAAGCCTCATCTCAACCTAGTGTTCATCGGCCACGTCGACCACGGGAAGTCGACGACCGTCGGCCGGGTCCTGTACGACACGGGAAGCATCGACGCGCACGAGCTCGAGAACCTGAAGAAGCTCGCGGAGCAGCTTGGCAAGGCGACGTTCGAGTTCGCCTTCGTGATGGACCAGGTGAAGGAGGAGCGGGAGCGCGGGCTCACGATCGACGTCGCGCACAAGCGATTTGACACGGACAAGTACTACTTCACGATCATCGACGCGCCGGGCCACCGGGACTTCGTGAAGAACATGATCACGGGCACGTCTCAGGCGGATGCGGCAGTCCTCGTCGTGAGCGCGGCCGAGGGCGTACAGGCGCAGACGAAGGAGCACATCTTCCTCGCGCGGACGCTTGGCGTCGAGCAGCTCATCGTCGCTGTGAACAAGATGGATGCGACGAAGCCGGAGTACTCGGAGGCGCGGTACACCGAGATCAAGAATGAGGTGTCGGGCCTCCTGAAGAGCGTCGGGTACAAGGTCGATAGGATCCCGTTCATCCCGCTCAGCGCGTACAAGGGCGAAAACGTCGTGAAGGGGAGCTCGAAGATCGGCTGGTGGAAGGGGAAGAGCCTCGTCCACTCGCTGGACGACCTCGAGGTTCCCTCGAAGCCGGTCGACAAGCCGCTCCGCCTCCCGATCCAGGACGTCTACAGCATCACGGGGATTGGCGTCGTCCCCGTCGGGCGCATTGAGACGGGCATCCTCAAGCCGAACATGAAGGTTCACTTCCAGCCCGCGGACAAGGTCGGCGAGATCAAATCGATCGAGATGCACCACGAGGCGATCCTCGAGGCGGTCCCGGGCGATAACGTCGGGTTCAACGTGCGCGGCCTCGACAAGAAAGACCTACGACGCGGCGACGTGGCGGGGACGACGGACAGCCCGCCGACGGTCGCGAAGACGTTCATCGCCCAGATCATGGTGCTGAACCACCCGAGCGTGATCACGGTCGGTTACACACCGGTATTCCACGCGCACACCGCGCAGGTCGCGTGCACCTTCGAGGAGATCCAGAGGAGCCTCGACCCACGGACGGGCGCCACGAAGCAGGAGAAACCCGACCACATCAAGACCGGCGACGCCGCGATCGTGAAGATCCGGCCGACGAAGCCCATGGTCATCGAGAAGGCCAAGGACTTCCCGCAGCTCGGTCGGTTCGCCATTCGCGACATGGGTCAGACGGTCGCGGCGGGAATGTGTATCGATGTGGAAAAGCGCTGAACTCCCTTCCCCTTTTCTCCACTTCTCTTGGTGGTCGTGAATGGCTCAGAGGGCGCGGATTTCCCTGAGCGGCACGGACCCGAAGAAAGTCGATAACGTCTGTCAGCAGATCAAGACGATATCGGAGCGGACGGGCGTCGCGATGAGCGGACCGATTCCGCTTCCGACGAAGCGGCTCCTCGTGCCCGTGCGGAAGTCGCCCGACGGCGAGGGATCCGAGACGTGGGACCGGTGGGAGATGCGAATCCACAAGCGTCTCATCGATCTCGACGCAGACGAGCGCGCATTGCGGGCCCTGATGAGGATTCAGGTCCCGGACGGCGTGAACATCGAGATCGTGCTCCGATCGTGAGCGCGTCGTGGCGTGATCGAGCGCTCAGGTCCTGGGTTCAAATCTTGAAGAGCCTATCGTGGGGCGGCGTGACGCCATGCCCCTCAGGGTTTTGACGGAGAAATTCTCAGGGCGAGTTCGGAGGAGCGCGCTCCGGATCCTCATGGAAAACGTGCTCTGCTCGATGTCCACCATCGCGGCGGGGAAGCGGGCCCACATCAACACGACCTACTTCTGCTACTCCGATGACTTAGAACTGTACTTTCTCTCGGACCCCGGCTCCACGCACTGCGAGAATTTGGCCGTGAACCCCTCGATGGCGATAGCCATCTCCCGCTCGACCCAGCGGTGGGGCGGCTCGGACCGGGGACTGCAGCTCTTCGGGGTCTGCCGCGAGGCGAATAAGCGGGAGGCCGCGCAGGCGGAACGCCTCTACCGCAAGCGGTTTCGATTGTATGCGAAGTGGATGGCGGGCACGAGCGAGAGGGAGAAGCCCCTGGCCAGAGACCTGAGAACGTATCGTTTCTACCGCTTCGTCCCCAGGAAGGTCAAGATACTCGACGAAGCGGAATTCGGCGGTGGAGTGCTTGTCACCGCTTCCCTTACGAGGCGTTGAGGCCTGAGCGGGTCAAGCCTTTAGGGGCGACGGGCCTACCCGTCGCTGCGGGCCGGTAGATCAGTGGAAGATCGCCTGCTTTGCAAGCAGGAGGTCCTGGGTTCAAATCCCAGCCGGTCCACTTCGTTCGGGTTTGGAGGTGAGACGCGCGTCGAAAGAGCGTCCTCTTGGAATCGACCCCGTGGGTTCGACGCTATGTTTATCCCAGACTCGCATCTCCCGCGCCCGTGGCCGCCTTTGGAGACCCGCTTCTTCTGCTCTTGATTTCGTTCCTCGTCTTCCTCGTCTCCTTCACCTTTGCGAATGTCGGTCTCGGCGGCGGGACCCTCTACGTCCCGATCCTGCTGCTCCTCTTCCTGGACGAGGATGACATCGTCGTGCCAATCTCCCTGATGCTCGCCGTCGCGACCGCGATCAGCTCCGCATGGAACCACTGGAAGAAGGGCTTCGTCCACCTCCCGATCGGCCGGTCTCTCTTCGGAGGAGCGCTCGTCGGTGCGATCCTCGGGACGACGTTCACCCTCAACGTCCTGACGCGGTTCACGTTCAAGGTGTTCTTCTCCGCCCTCCTGTTCTTCCTCGCGTGCGCGATGCTCTACGACTGGTACCACGCACGACGTGTGGACCAGGACGACGATACGAAGCTGACGCGCAGCCGCCTCGCTGTCGCGTCCATAGCTACGGCGGCGTCCGGATTCGTCTCCGGCAGCGCAGGCGTCGGCGGTGGCGTCCTGAACGTTCCGATCATCGCACGCGGCCTGGGTCGTCGGACGCGCACCGCGATCGGGACGTCGTCCTTCCTCATCGTGCCCACGGCGATGTTCGGCTTCCTGATCTATCTCGTCCGCCACGCCTACGGAGGGAGAGGTGTCCCTGCGGAGTTTAGCATCATCCCGATTCTTTTCCCCCTCGCGCTCGTCGGGGCGTTCGTCGGGTCTCGGTGGGGCCTCAACGCCCTCCGCACGCACTCCGTCGCCCTCCTATTCATCGGGGTCGTCTTTCTCGCCGACGCGCTCGTCGTGCTCGACGTTCTCGGGATTGTCTAGGATCGTTGGCGACGCCACGAGTGGCGGGGGCTAGACGGACGGCCGCCGCTTTGGGACTCTCGCGAGGACCCTTTGTTCCGCGGACGTGAGAGCACTGAACGCACCGTGGAGGACCTCGACAGCTTTGCGCAGGTCTTCGATGTCGAGGCATTCGCGGTCCGTATGGCTCAGATGTGAATCGCCTGGACCATATGCGGCCGCGGGGCACTCCCATCGGGGAACGGTGAGGTTCATGTCCGAGGTCCCCAGCTTGCGGCGGAGCGTCGGTTCTCCCCCATGGCGACGGATTTCGGCACAGAGGGTCCGTACAACGTCGTTCCGCGGGTTGACCTCGATGGCCTCGGAGCGATCCACGACCACGACGGAATCCGCGACCTGGTCTTCTTCAATGAACCGGAGGACCTCAGAGGTCGTCACCGCCGGCGGGAGTCGAAGATTGACCCCGACCTCGACCGTCTCCGCGTCGCCCTCGCGGCGCGTGTCGATCGTGTGGACCTTGGCGCTTAGGGAGTGGAACGGGGAGGCCCCCTGTCGGACCTCGCAGAAGGCTCGAATCTTCGACGCGAAGTCGAGCGCGCGGTCCACGGTCGTCGGAGAGGGCGACGAGAGGTGGCTCCGTTTTCCCGCGAACCGGAGGACGAGACTCAGGTTGCCCTTGTATCCGATTGTGACGGACCGCCAGCCCCCGGGTTCGCCGATGATCAGGAAATCCGGCGCAGGGCGGGTCAGCAGGAACCGCGATCCCCTGGAGTCTCGCTCCTCTCCGACCGCCGCCACAATCGTGACCTTGCCCGGGCCATCGTAGGAGGATGCCGCCAAGAGTGCAGCGGCGAGAGGTCCTTTCGCATCGACGGCTCCGCGTCCGTACAGTCTTCCCGCCACGACGCGGACGGGGAGTTCCCCCTCGACGGTGTCGATGTGTCCAAGGTAGAGAACCTCCGGCCGGCCCGGTCCGCGGTATGCAATTCCGTTCCCCGCGTTGTCGACCGTCGCGTGAAATCCGAGCGCTTTCGCGATTCTCACGAACCGCTCGACGGCCGCGGTCTCGTCTCCGGACGGGCTGTAGGCCTCCACGAGGTCGCGGAGGATCGCGACCTCATCCACGGATGAGCACCTCTCCAATCGCGTCGAGGGCGAGGGACCATTTCTCCTCGGGAATCACGAGCGGCGGGAGGAGGCGGATGACGCTCGACCCGCCCCCGATTGCGAGGACCCCCCGATCTTGCAGGGCCTGGAGGTACGGTGTCGCCTTCTCCTTGAGTTCGATCCCGATCATGAGCCCGAGCCCCCGGACCTCGCGTACGACGGGGGTGTCGAGGGCGCGCAGTCGTGCGATGCCCTTCGAGCCGAGCTGCTCCGCCCGCTCCCACAGCCGCTCCCGGAGAACATAGTCGATTGCCGCGGAGCCGGCGGCGCACGCGAGCGGATTCCCGCCAAACGTGGAGACGTGCGAGCCCTTGAAGGTCCGCTCGACGTCCTCAGACGCGAGGGTGGCCCCGATCGGGACGCCGCCCGCCAATGACTTCGCGAGGGTCAGCAGGTCGGCCTCGACGCCCCACCGTTCGATCGCGAAAAGTCGACCCGTGCGCCCCATCCCGGTCTGGACCTCGTCGATGATGAGGCGCGCGCCCGTTCGGTCGCACGCCGCCCGCGCGGCTCCCACGAATTCCGGGGATGCGACGTGGACGCCGCCTTCTCCTTGGACGACCTCGAGGATCACGCCCGCGGTGTCCTGATCGACGACCTTCGAGAGGGCCTGGGCATCGTTGAACGGCACGTGCACGAACCCCGGCACGAGGGGCTCGAAATCCTCGCGGAACTCCTTCCGCCACGTCGCGCTCAGGGCGCCCATCGTTCGGCCGTGGAAGCCCCGCATTGCGGCGACGATCTTCGTGCGGCCCGTCGACGACCGCGCGAACTTGATCGCCGCCTCGACGGCCTCCGAACCGGAGTTGCTGAGGAACACGCGGCGGAGGTTCTTCGGCGCGATGGCGGAGAGCTTCTCGAGGAACGCCGCCTTCGAGGTCGTCCCGAACGAGGGTCCGACGTGGACGAGCCGCTCCACCTGCTCCTGGATCGCGGCGACGATCGCGGGGTTGGAGTGGCCGAGGTTCCCGACGCCGAACGAGGCGCCGCAGTCGATGTACTCCCGTCCCTCGACGTCCCACAGGGAGGCCATCGACCCTCGGACAAACGTGAGGTCCCGCCGCGGCGAAGCCATGAACTCGAGCGCCCGGGCCTCCGCGAGGCTCACCGGATCACCGTGCCGAGGCCGCTGAGCGCGCGCTCCACGGGGTCCGGGACCTGCGACGATGCGATCACGACCTGCGGGACGCCGCCCTCGAGCGCCTCCTTCGCGGCGATGAGCTTCTTCTTCATCCGCCCATACGCGAAGTTCATGAAGAACGGGAGCTGCTCGCGAGGAATCTCTGGGATCAGCGACGCCGGGTCCGCGGGCTCGCGGAGGAGGCCGGGCACGTTTGTAAAGAGAAGGAGGGCGTCCGCATGGAGCGCGACCGCGACCTTCGAGGCGACCCGGTCCGCATCGACGTTGATGAGTTCGCCGTCCGGCGTGACGCCCGGCGGGGAGATCACCGGGACGTAACCGTTCGACAGCAGGAGCCGGACGAGGTCGTCGTTCACGTCCTCGAGGGTCCCGGACCGGTCGTCCTTCACAAGGAGCACGCGCCCCCCGTCGACGGCCCGAACGGCCGCCTTCCGTCGGCCAAGGAGGAGCCCCCCATCCGCGCCGCTGAGGCCGATCGCTCGCGCGCCGAGCGCCTGGAGGCGTGCGACGAGCTGCGTGTTCATCTTCCCCGCGAGGGCCATCGTGAACACCTCCATCGTTTCCTCGTCCGTGTAGCGAGACACGACGCCGCTCGGGGAGGTGAGGAACCGCGGGGGCCGTCCGAGCGCTTCCGCGAGTCGGTCGACTTCCTTCGATCCGCCGTGCACAAGCACGTAGTCCTTGCGCCGGGCGAGGTCGACAAGGACGTTGTCCGCGTCGTTCCCGTCGGCGCCGCCAATCTTCACGACCATCATGGTTCTCATCCCCCTCAGACTGGATGCAATCCGAGGAACTCGAGCCCCGTCGTCTCGGGGTAGCCGCACATGAGGTTCATGGACTGCACTGCGCTCCCCGCCGCGCCCTTCATGAGGTTGTCGAGCGCGGAGGCGACGACGATGCGGTCGGAGTGCGCGTCGACCTCGAAGCCGACGTCGCAGAAGTTCGTCCCCGAGAGGATCTTCGGTTCGGGGAGGCGGTAGAGCCCGGAAGCGTCCTTCACGATCCGGACGAACGGCTCGTCGCCGTACGCGTCGCGGTAGAGGCGCCAGACGTCCTTGTCGCTGAGCGGTTCCCGAAGGAACGCGTGGCACGTCGCGAGGATCCCGCGGACGGCCTCGACCGCGTGGCACGACAGGGACACGCGGACGCCGAGCTCCTGCTCGATCTCAGGCGTATGGCGGTGCATCGTGGGCGCGTAGAGACGCATCACTCCCGACCGCTCCGGGTGCGCACTCGCGGCCCCGCCATCCGCCCCTCCCGCGGACGAGCCCGTCTTCGCGTCGACGACCACGCGTTTCGGGTCGATCACGCCCGCTTTCGCGAGAGGGAACAGACCGAGGATCGCCGCGGTCGCGATGCAGCCCGGCCCCGAGACCAGCGTCGCGTTCCGGACCGCTTCCCGATGGAGTTCGGGCAGCCCATAGACGGACTTCGCGAGCATCTCCGCGTGCGGGTGTTCGACGCCGTAGTACGTTCGGTACTGGGCGGGATCGCGGAGTCGGAAGTCCGCGCTGAGATCGATGATTCGGCCGGCTCGGGAGAGGAACTCCGGAATCCGCTCCATCGCGCGACCATGGGGCATCGCGAGGAATAGGACGTCCGTCGGTTCGAGCTCCGCGTGACGGGTGAACACGAGGTCCGTAACCTTGCGGAGGTTCGGATGCGCACGGCCTACGGCCTTTCCGGCCATGGAGTCTGAGGTGACCTGTGCGACCTCGACCTTCGGGTGGCGGATCAGGAGGCGGAGGAGCTCTCCGCCCGTGTAGCCGGAGCCGCCGACGATGGCGACGTTCACCGCCGGGCGACCTCCACGGCGTAGTCGACGATCCGGCCCGCGATGTCCACGCCCGTCGCTGCGGTGAGTGCCTTGAACTCCGGCGTGTGGTTCACCTCGTGGACGACGAGTCCGTTGGGGGACTCCATCATGTCGACCGCGAGGACCCCGCCGCCGACCGCCTTCGCGGCGCGGAGCGCGAGCTCCGTCATCTCTGCCGTCGGATTCAGAGGCTCCGCGACGGCGCCGCGGGCCGCGTTCGTCCGCCACTCCGCGGAGTGGCGGTACATCCCGGCGACGAGATCATCGCCAACGGTGAAGAGGCGGATGTCCCTCTCCGGTTTCGAGATGTACTCCTGGATGTAGAAGATCGAGTGCATCGAAGACCCGAGGGCGGTCTTGTGCTCGAGGATCTGCTCCGCCCCCTCGGGATTGTCAACCTTCGCCAGGAGGCGACCCCACGACCCGACGGGCGGCTTCAGGACCGCCGGGTAGCCAACCTCGTCGAGCGCCTTCAACGCCGCCTCGGGCGTGAGGGCCACGACCGTCCGCGGCGTCGGAATCCCCGCCTCCTGGAGCCGGAGGGACGTGAGGATCTTGTCCCCGCACAGCGCGACGACCCCGTACGGGTTCACGGCCGGCACGCCGTAGTGCTCGAAGAACCGGAGGGCGTAGAGGGATCGCGTGTGGCTCACGGACCGGTTCAGGACGAGGTCCGCGCGGAAGCCGTTCGGCTCGAGGTGGAACGTCGCCTCGCGGTCCCAGACCCGTTGGATCACGAGCCCGCGGGCTTCCGCAGCCTCGAGGATCCACTTCTCCTCGGGCCGGATCACGGTGTAGAAAAGCGCGATGGACGGGCCGCTACTCACCCCAATCCTCCTCTTCGCGCGGGGCCGGAGACACGGTGAACGGGGTCGTCGATGTGACCGCGAGCTCGACCCCGCAATCCGAACACGAGAAGATCTCGCCCTCGATCATGTCGTTCCGCTGGAGCTGCGCGCCGCACTCCGGACACTCCGTCACTTCGATTCCCCCTTCACGATCTTGTCGATGAGGTCGACCTGTTCCGCATGCTTCGACAGAGAATATTTCTCAAGTCCGATGAGGTCACGGGTCTTTGCGAGCTGGATTCGTACGGCCTCTGGGGCCGGCCCGCCCGGACGGTTTCGGCGGGCGAGAGACGTCCGTGGGTCGAGGACCTCGCCGACGTTCTTGCCGAACCTTGCGTCGAACTCCCGAAGTGCCTTCGCAGTCATTTTCCCCCCTGAAGTGGCGAGGAACTTCGCGATCGCCTCATGGGCCTCCCGGAACGGCACCCCGCGCACGACGAGGTATTCCGCGAGATCCGTTGCGAGCGTCCGCAGATCGCCCGCCGCGTCCGCCATCCGCGCGACGTCGAACCTGAGCGACGGCACGGCTGCCACGAGCGCTTCGAGGGTCTCGAGCACCTGGCTCGCGGCGTCGAAGACGGGCGCCTTGTCCTCCTGGAGGTCTCGGTTGTACGCGAGGGGGAGGGACTTGAGCGTCGCGAGGAGGGAGACGAGGTCGCCCGTGACTCGCGCGGCCTTCGCGCGTGCGAGCTCCGCGACGTCCGGATTCCGCTTCTGGGGCATCAGGCTGCTCCCCCCGCCAAGGCCCTCGGAGGGTTCAAGGAACGCGAACTCGCTCGAAGCCCACTGGACGAACTCCTCGCCGAGGGAGCTGAGGTGGACTGCGATGAGGGCGAGGTCGAACACGAACTCCGCGAAATAGTCCCGGTCGCTCACCGCGTCGATCGAGTTGTCGAAGGCCGCCGCGAAACCGAGGCGCTGCGCGACCTTCGCGGGGTCGATCGGGAGGGTCGTCCCCGCCAACGCGCCCGCGCCGAGCGGGGAGATGTTCGCGCGGTGGTGCGTGTCCGTGAGCCGGTCGAAGTCCCGCGCGAGCCGCCAGAAGTGCGCGAGGAGGTGGTGTGCAAGGGTCACCGGCTGCGCGCGCTGGAGGTGCGTGTAGCCCGGCATGAGTGTGTCGACGTGCTGCGCCGCGAGATCCGCGATCACGCCCTGGAGCTGGAGGACTCCGGATTGCACGCGCGCGATCGCCTCCCGGAGCCAGAGCCGCTCGTCGAGCGCGACCTGGTCGTTCCGGCTGCGGGCTGTGTGGACCTTCGCGCCGGTCGGGCCGAGGAGCTCCGTGAGGCGGGCCTCGATATTCGTGTGGACGTCCTCGAGGTCCTCCCGCCATGGGAAGTCCCCGGACTCGATCTCGTGGCAGATCTCACGGAGTCCCTGGACAAGGGACTTCACGTCCTCCGGTGAGAGGATCCCGCACGCGCCGAGCATCTCGACATGCGCGATGCTCCCCGCGATGTCGTAGCGGTAGAGGCGCCGATCGACGGGGAGCGAGGAGAGGAACCGCCAAGCGGGCGAGCGGACGTGGCGGGGTGGAGCCTCCCGCTTCCCCCGCGGGGCAACCGTCATCGTCATTCCTACTTCGCCCTCTTCGCGGCCTTCACGAGGCGCGGCCGCGACTTCTCTCCGACCGCCGTCCACGTCCGGGCGGGCAGCCCCCAGATGTAGATGAACCCCTCCGCCATCTCCTGGCGGAACCGATCCCCGGCCGAATACGTCGCCATCGCGAGATCGTACAGGGAGTACGGCGAGGTCCGGCCGACGACGCGGGCCGAACCTTTGTAGAGCTTCACGCTGACCTCGCCCGTGACGCGCTCCTGCGTCGTTTCGATGAACGCGTCGAGCGCCTCCCGCAGCGGAGTGAACCAGAGCCCTTCGTAGATGAGGTTCGCGTACCGGGCTTCGACGGATCGCTTGAACTCGAGCAGATCTCGCGGCAGGACCATCGCCTCGAGGGCCTGGTGCGCCGCGATGAGGACCACCGCCGCGGGACACTCGTAGACCTCGCGGGACTTGATCCCGACGACGCGGGACTCGACATGGTCGATCCGTCCGACACCGTGGTCTCCTGCGATCCTGTTGAGCGTGTTGATGGTCGTCAGCAAATTCTCGGAGCGTGTGCCGAGGGCCACAGGCGTCCCCGCCTCGAACCGGATGTTCACGTACGCCGGCTCGTCAGGGGCGTCCGCGGGCGAGGTCGTCCACTCGAACGCTTCCTCCGGCGGCTCGATCGCCGCGTTCTCGAGGATGCCGCACTCGACGGAGCGGCCCCAGAGGTTCTCGTCCGTGCTGTACGGGGACTCCCGCGCGACGGGCACGGGGACTCCGCGGTCCTTCGCGTATTCGATCTCCTCCTCGCGGGACATCCCCCAGACGCGCGCGGGGGCGATTACTTGGAGCTCTGGCGCGAGGGCCGTCGTGCAGAGGTCGAACCGCACCTGATCGTTTCCCTTGCCCGTGCACCCGTGGGCGACGAACGAGGCTCCCTCCCGCCGTGCGACGTCGACGAGGTGTTTGCCGATGAGGGGGCGGGCGAGGGCGGTGCTTAGAGGGTACTGGCCCTCATAGAGGGCGTTCGCCTTCAGGGCGCGGGCGATGTAGTCCTCCGCGAACTCGTCCTTCGCGTCGACGACGTAGCACTTCTTCGCGCCGATCTTCTCGGCCTTCCGGCGGGTCGCTTCGAGGTCTCCCGGTTGCCCGACGTCGACCGTGAGCGCGATCACGTCCAGGCCCTTCTCCTGGAGCCACCGGACCGCCACGGAGGTGTCCAAGCCTCCGGAATACGCCAACACGACCTTCGAATGAGTCATCTCTGCACGCGCCGCGACTATGGAACCCGTCGCATTCATGGACCTCTATTTGAGTGCTTTGACCATGGTCGGTCAAAAATGGGCGGAATAGTCAAATATTGAACACGCTCTCCATAGACGGATGCCGAGCATCGCACGCCAGGTCCGGGACTACATCGCGGGTCGCCCGAGCATTACGGATGCGATCAAGATGGGAATCGTGAACGACTCCGCCCTCGCGCGGCTCGTCAGCAAGGAGCTCGGCGTCCGGAAGTACGATGCGGTCCTCGCGGCGTGCCGCCGGTTTCCCGTGGAAAAGATGAAGGGCTACCGGGAGGACGCCGTGAAGCGGATGCTGAAAAAGAGTCGCATCGAAACCCGAACGAAGATCGCGACGATCACGGTCGTGCAGGGCGTCGACGTCCTCCAGCGACTCGGAGACGTCGTCGAGGAGCTCCTCGACGAAAACAAGATCTGCCGCCTCATCCAGGTTTCCCAGGGCACCGTGATTATCGTCGACGAAGGATCCGTCCCGCGAGTGACCCGGAAACTCCGCGAGGGCCAAGTGATCAACGTGGGCCGCGATCTCGTGGAGATCACGGCGACGAGCCCGGAAAGCGTGGAGGAGACCCCGGGCCTCCTCGCGTTCCTCTCCGGCGCTCTTGCGTCCCGCGGAATCAACATCGTGCAGGCCATGTCCTGTTACACGGACACGATCTTCATCCTCGAGAAGGAGGACATGACCGGGGCGATCGAGGTCCTCACGCAAAGCATGCGATGAGGGAGTGCAGTCCCGGGCGCCATCTTTTAGGCCATCGCGGCGTTCCCGTGGGAGTGGCGCGCGATCCATACGCCCTGTTCGCGAAGTATTACGACCAGCTCTATGAAGGCGGACGGAAAGTAAGCTACGACGGGGAAGTGCGGTCTCTCCGAAAGGCGTTCCGACGCTATGGCGTCCGCGTTGAGTCCATCCTCGACATCGCGTGCGGGACGGGAGCCCACGCGATTCGACTCGCCCCGATGGGATACGATGTCGTGGGCCTCGACGCATCGCGCGCGCAGCTCGCAATCGCCCGTCGAAAGGCTCGGGAGCGTGGCCTTCGGATCCCGTTCGTCGCGGGAGACATGCGGACCTTCTCCCTCGGCCGCACATTCGACGCGACGATCTGCATGTCCGGAGGCTGGGGATACCTCGTCAAGCTCCGGGACGTGCGCGCCGCGCTAAAACGGGTGTACACACAACTGAGGCCCGGCGGGCTCTTCGCGTTCGAGTTCTGGGGTGGTGGAGGGGTGCGGTCAGGACGGAAGTCGTGGACCCGTGTCGACGAGCCCGTGAAACTGATCCGCCTCTCCGACACAGTCTACGACCCTCGGTCCCGCGTCTACTCGATCGACATGCACCATGTCGTGTACCGCGGGAATCGGGTCCTCGAGGAGTTCACAGAGCGTCACAATCTCCGGATCTACCACATCACGGAGATGAAGCGGCTCCTGCGCCGCGCCGGCTTCCGGGTCCGGGCGACGCTTGACGCGGACGAGGGGTGGCACGCGTTCCGTCCTGCGAAGGAAGGGAGCTTCCGGATCCTCGCAATCGCACAGCGCCCGTTTCGGGCTAGTTCACGGCGAGCTCGTTCAGCAAGCGCGTGAGGTCCGCGAGGGGGCGGCCCTCGGAATCCGCGATCGGCTGCAAGGCGGGCGGCCTCTTCATGTAGTTCGGAATCCGCGTCGTGAGCCGCTCCTCGAACGTCGGGACGAGCTCGTTCTTGTAGAACACCCCGAGCGGAATTCGGTCGCCCCACTCCATCGCCCTCGAGACGGCTTGCGTGATCTTTCCGTCAACGTCCTCCGGGGTTTGCACGACCGGATTGTATCCCGTGGACGCGAGGTTGTAGACCCGCGGCATCGCGCGGCCCTTGTCGTCCTTCAAGTCCTCGCCGCCGTACCAGTCCTTCGTGTTCAGGTTGTTGTACGTCGGGCACGGCTGGAGCACGTCAAGGAACGCGTACCCCTTGTGCTCGATTCCCTGGCGGATGAGGGACACGAGGCCCTTGATGTCGTACGAGTACCCGCGCGCGACCCACGTCGCGCCGGAGGCGAGGGCGAGCCACAGCGGGTTCACGGCCTCGTTCAGGTTCGGCGCCGGGAGAGATTTCGTCTTCACGCCGAGGCGCAGCGTCGGGGACGCCTGCCCCTTCGTGAGGCCGTACACGCCGTTGTCGAAGATCATGTAGAGCATGTTGACGTCTCGGCGGCCCGAGTTCACGAAGTGGCCCGCCCCGATACCGAGCCCATCCCCGTCGCCCCCGAGGCAGATCACCTCAAGGTTCGGGTTTGCAAGCTTGATCCCCGTGGCGAACGGCAACACGCGGCCGTGGAGGGTGTGGATTCCGTACGCCTTCACGTAGTGGATCGTCTTCGCAGAGCAGCCGATCCCGCTCACGATCGCGACGTTCGAGGGGTCGAGCTGCATCTCCGCGAGCGCCATCTGGATTGTCCGGAGAATGCCGAAGTCCCCGCACCCGGGGCACCAGTCGTTGTGGACCTCCGTCGCGTAGTCCGCCGCCTTCAGTACCTGCTCAGACGCCAACCGTCAACACCTGCCGTTTCGAGGCCTTGCCCTTCGCGACGGCCCGGAGGGCCGCGATGAGTTCCGTCGAGGACATCGGTCTCCCGTTATACTTGAGGATGCGATGGGTCGGCTCGATCCCCGTCATCTCGCGGATCAGCCCGCCCATCTGCGCGCCGAAGTTCATCTCCACGTTCACGATCGCCTTCGCCCGCGCGAGGTGCCGCATCACGGGCTCGACGGGAAACGGGTTGATGAGCCGGATCTGGAGGAACCCGAGGCGGATCTTCTCCTTCTCGAGGGCGTCCATCGCGTCGAGGATCGCGCCCTTCGTGGAGCCCCAGGAGACGACGATGACCTCCGCAGTCCGGTCCCCGAAGAAGTTGATCTTCTCCGACTCCGAGATCTCGCGGTCCGCGAGCTCGAGCTTCTTGAACCGCTTCTCCATCATGAGGTTCCGGACTACGGGGTCCTCCGTGATGTGCCCTTTCTCGTCGTGCTCGTCGCCCGTGTTCCAGAACATCGTGCCCGGGTGGCCGACGAACGCGCGGGGCGAGATGCCCGATTCTGTGAACGCGAACCGCTTGTACGGGTCGTGCCCCTGCCACCCGTCCGTGATGAGCTCCCCCCGGTCGACCCGCACGCGGTCGGGGTCGAAGATCGGCATCGTCCCGTTGCTGTTCGCGAGGGCCTTATCGACGAGGTGGATCACGGGCATCTGGTACCGCTCCGCGTAGTTGAACGCGCGAATTCCGTCGTAGAAGCCTTCCTCGAAGTCCCCGCTCGCGAGGATGATCCTCGGGACGTCCCCGTGGCCCGCGTGGAGCGCGAATCGCAGGTCGCCCTGCTCGTGGCGGGTCGGCATCCCCGTCGAGGGCCCCGCCCGCTGGTACAGGGTGATCACGACGGGAACCTCGTTGATCCCCGCCCAGCCAATCCCCTCCATCATGAGGCAGAATCCCGGACCCGACGTCGCGGTCGCGGACCGTGCGCCGGCAAGGGCGGCCCCGACCGCCATCGTGATCGCCGCGATCTCGTCCTCCGTCTGCATGACGAGGACGGAGCCCGTTTCGCCGGCCGCCGTCGCGTCCTCGACCTCCGGCTCCGAGGGCTCGCGGACATCGACGATCTGGTTCTCCTCGACATACTCGCTCTCGTCCGAGGCGGGCGTGATCGGATAGTACGTCTGGAACCGCATCCCGCCGAGGACCTTTCCGAGCCCCACGGCCTCCGCGCCCGTCATCAGGACGCGGCGGTCTCCATTGAACCCGGTGGACTCAAGGCGGTACGGAAACGCGGGGTACGCGTCCTTCACAGCGTCGTACGCCTTCTTCGCGCCCTTCACGTTCATCTCCGCGACGGCGGCCTTCCCGCGGAACACGGCCCGGAGCGCCTTCGCGAGCATCTCGTAGTCGTACCCGAGGAGGCCGAAGGATCCTGCGACGGCGAACATGTTCACCATCCGCGCGATCTTGCTGAGCTGGTCGACGTTGTTCTCGTTCGCGACCGCTGTAAGGAGCTGCGAGTACGGAATTGGCACGAGGGTCGCTCCGCGGTCCGCGGCGGTCTTCAACATGTCCTCGATCGTCGAGCCCAGCCCCCGCGCCATGAGGTACGTCGTGAGGTCTTGCCGGAGGCGGGCCTCGATCGTCGGGACGTCGCTGAGCTTCGTCTTCGTGAGGTTCGTGTCGTAGATGATCGCGCCGTCGTCGACGACGTGCCACGTGTGGCGGAAGATCGTCTCCGCGTCGAACGTCGCGAGGAGGTTCGTGGCGTCGACGTGGGACCGGATCGGGCTCCCGCACACCCGTACCTGGAAGTAGGAGTGCTCGCCCATGATGTTCGAGTAGTACTCGCGCTTCCCGTAGACGTGGAGCCCGCCGTACGCGCACGCGCGCGCGAACGCCGTAGCAGAGGAATCGACGCCGCTCCCCTGCGCGCCCCCGATGATCCACGCGAGCTCGTTGACCTTGAGTTCCGCCATCTCATCCGCCCCCCGTGGCCACGGCCGTACCGATCGCGCACTCACAGTTCGCGGTTTCGCCGCAGAACGGACACGTGCAGCTGCACGACTCGAACGGGTTCTCGCAAATCGGACACGGTACGGTCTCCGAGGAGTTTTCCGGCACGTCGGGTTCCAGAAACGAAAGGCACCGGAGTATTCAAACCTTTTAATTATGCCCAGTGACACCTCAGGACGGGCTCGGCCCTCCATCGCGAGTCTCGGGTCCAGACGCCGAGGACCCGTGTTTTTCGGAGGCACACCCTCACCCATGGGCTTTTATACGCGGACTTCGTGGCCTGAGCATCGGTCCCTAACGGCCGATACAGTGAGTTGGAGAAATGGACAGAGATAGAGGCGCTAGACGGTTCGACCGCGGGCCGCGGGAAATGCACGACGTGGTCTGCTCCGATTGCGGGAAGCAGACACAGGTGCCTTTCAAGCCCGACGGCACGCGACCCGTCTACTGCCAAGAGTGCTTCCAGAAGCGGCGCCCGCGACGGTTCTAGGACCGGCAACGGCACACCGACCCGAAACCCTTTAGAGCTCCGTCGCCTGCGTGCGGGCGGGGCAGTGTTTTTCTTTCATTTCCGGACGAGCGGGAGCGCCGAACGTCCAAATAGCGGGCCCGCGCTCGTGTTTCTGTGGACGAGCTCGAGGTCGCGCCGGGCCTCGTCGCGACGCGCGAGTTCGCGCTGTGGATCCCGGAGGAGAGGACCGCCGCGATCAGCGACCTCCACCTCGGCTTCGAGGCCGCCCTCGCGGAGCAGGGCGTCTCGATCCCGCGGTTCCAGCGGCGCGAAATTCTCGAGCGCCTCCGGCGGCTCCTGGATCGCTACGAGCCGAAACGCCTCGTGATCGCGGGGGACTTCAAACACGAGTTCTCGAAGAACCTCGTGGACGAGTGGGTCGAGATCAAGCAGGTCCTCCGGTTCCTCCAGGCGCGGACCGAGCCCGTCGTCGTGCGGGGGAACCACGACAACTATCTCGCGACGATACTCGGGGA
>Ga0209320_10000641_pt1 | contig 17999 bp, 29 predicted proteins | sample Rifsed13ft4_FD_184008 | JGI IMG/M metagenome (GOLD analysis project Ga0209320, IMG submission 184008) | Soil microbial communities from Rifle, Colorado, USA - sediment 13ft 4 (version 2) | ecosystem: Environmental > Terrestrial > Deep subsurface > Rock core/Sediment | place: Rifle, Colorado... | reverse complement strand
CCCTGGCATGGGGCTGACCGACGCCGGCGTGACCATGAACGGCATCCCGTTCGCGCAGGCGTCGAAGGCGGAGCAGCTGCGGGTGTCGCTCGCCGTCGGTAGGGTCGGGCGGCGCCCGGTCGTCGTGTCGCTGTTCTATGCGGCGACGAAGAGCGCGGAGCGGGAGCAGCTCGGGGAGAAGCTCACCGCCTGGCTGCGGGATAACCCCGCCGCCGAGATCGTCGACACGGTGGTCACGCAGTCGAGCGACCAGGCGTTCCACTGCCTCACGCTCAACCTGTTCTACCGGACGGCGATCGCAGGAGGGTCACCATGAACCACGACGCTTGCACGTGCCCGTTTCCGCGCGACGCCTGCCCGGCATGCGACCACGTCTGCCGGGCCTGTCGACTTGGCCTACGCCGCGAACGCGACGCCCAGCTCGCGAAGGCGCGGGCCGGCTTGGAGGAGATACCAAAGCGAAAGTTTGCGCACGACATGTACGACATCGCAATCCAGGCCCTCGCCTCCCTCGACACCCCTAGCCCGCAAGATGAAAGATTCGGGTCCCAACCGTGTGGCTCGAAGGTGGCGACGACGCAAGCCACCAACACGGGAAGCCCGCTGCCGCCTGCTGATTCGTGGGCGGTGGCGGGCGCGTCACCGGACCCCGACCCCGCCGGCCCTACTCCCGACAGATGGGCTGGCGCAATAGCCGGGCTGAAGGGTGCCATCGCGGCGGCCGATGCCGTCCCCGCCGGTCCTACTCCTGGGATACCGCTGGAGGGCCAAATTAAGACCGCTCGCGAGGTGGCGCACGAGGCGATGATGTTCGATTGCCCGGCCGGCGGTACGCACTATTACGAGTGCGACAAATTTACCGCAATCATCGAGCGCGACCGCGCATCACGCGGGATACCGGGGCGAGTGCGTGACGACGACGACGCGCGGAGGGCTGTGGCTGGCGCGATGATCGACTACCGTGCGGCTGAATCCCCTGCCGCCGTGTTCAGCGAGCTGATCAGCGGCGTACTCGATTTCGTCGAGGCCCGCATCCGCGCCCTGGCTACCGAGGTAAAGCCATGAGCGACGAGAGGTTTTGGGCAACGGTCAGCCCCGAGCCAAACACGGGCTGCTTTCTTTGGACGGGCACCATGAGCCCCAAGGGATACGGCCGGGTGTGGTTCGGCGGCAGGATGGGCGCGGCGCATCGGGTCGCATACGAACTGGTGATTGGCGCGATCCCCTCGGGTCTTCAACTCGATCACCTCTGTCGTGTCAGGTGCTGTGTCAACCCTGCCCATCTAGAGCCCGTGACGAACCAGGAAAACATTCGCCGGGGGATGAGCGGATGCCACCAGCGGAACAGGACTCACTGCCCGGCTGGACATGAGTACGCCGGTGCGAATCTCCACGTAAGGAGACGCGGACGCTGGGTGATCCGCATATGCCGGGCTTGTAGGCGCGAGGAGAACAGGGTTCAAAAGGCGAAACGCCGAGGTGAGAAAAGGGCAGAGGCTGAACGGCTTGCTACCGCTCCCCTGGGTGAGACGAAAGAACAGCCATGAACGATGAGGACGACAGGAAGCGGGACATTGCGTGGTCGGCGGCGTGGACGGAATTGCGAATACGTCATTGCCTTCGCGAGGCTGCGACCGTAGCGCACCTGCGTCGGCGCAATGCCCTGCGCGATCAGTTCATCATCGTAGCCGGGCAGGTGTTCGACGAGGTCGCCGACGAGCTTGAGGCGATTTCCCGTATACGCCCCGAGTGGCCAAGGGATGCTGAGTTCGTCACCGTCACCGTGACTCCCGACGCCGGGCCGACGACGAAAGGCGGTGAGCGATGAGCGAGACGACGATCAACGAACAGTTGGCCCGCGTTCCAACCGAGCACGACGTGAAATGCACGGAGTGCGGCCACGTTGGTAAGGCGTTCCTCCCAACCAACGGCGACTTTAATCCCGAGGTCAAGGCGTGGGGCGATGAGCTGGTTGCACTCTCCGCTGCGGTAACGCTGGACACGGTCCTTGACGAATTGTCCCTGCCTACGGCTATCGACGGTTGCGACAAGGGGCTCGCCCTCGCGCGGGACCGCGTTCGATGCCTCAGGAATCCGGCAACGGGCGTCCCTGATACGGCGTTCGCTGCCCGGGCTCCCGACGTAAAGGGAGGGCGGCCGTGAAAGCGAAGGGCTCGCGTGCGTACGCCAGCAGGTCCGTGGCGTCGCTCCGCAAATCCTTCGGCGACATGATCCACTACACGTGGGTTGCCCGCGCCGTAAAAGCAGCGTACGAGGCCGGGCGCCGCCGTCCCCGGACACCACGTGTAAGGGGAGGGCGGTGAGCGATGGGTGACTGGCGCGAGCGGGCCTATCCGGTTCAGGTGCGCATCTACGCGAACGATGGTACGTGGGCGCTGTATTCTCGACATCGAGACTGGGGCGAGACCGCGAGACGTGCGTACGTCGAGGCGAAGAACGCCCACCCGACCCAGCGCGTGGAGATGACAGATTCGGCGGGGCCAGTCTTCGCCCGCCGTCCCCGGATACCAGGGAGGGATGGCAAGTGACGAGCGCGAAGATAACCAGGAAGCCAACGCGTGGGCAGCTACTGCGCGCGCTAGGCCGCTGCCAGGGCCTGTTCGGTGATATCAACACCGCGTACGCAAACGACCGTGCGCTCGACCGCGCGGCCGTCGTGACGGCGAAATGCATTGAGGGATTCGATGTGTGCGTCAATGCCCTTGAGTTCGACCCGCCACAGGACTCCGCTCGCCGTCCCCGGACACAACAAGGACAGAGGAAGGCGTGATTTTAATACCAATTACGCAGGGGAGATTCGCGCTTGTCGATGACGAGGACGCCGATTTACGTGGGTGTTACTGGCAGACGAGGGAGCACTACAGGACGTTCTACGCCGCGCGTGCCGCGCGCAGGCCAGACGGCGGGAAGACGTCGCAGTTGCTCCATCGCGTCATCGCCGCCCGCATGGGCATTGCCGGAATGGTCGATCATCGCGACCGCAACGGCCTGAACTGCACACGTGGCAACCTGCGCGGAGCGACGCCACAGCAGAACTCTGTCAATCAACGTATGCGCCGAGACAATAAGTCTGGCGTCAAGGGCGTCCATTGGCATGTGCGGAGCGGCAGGTGGCGGGCGCGCATCAGGAACAACGGCAAATTCATCCACCTCGGCAGTTACACCGATCTCGCCGAGGCCACTGCGGTAGTCAGGGCGGCCCGCGAACGAATGCACGGTGATTTTGCATGCCATGGATGAACTGGACAGGGAGGAAGTGAAATGAGCGACGACGGCTGGTGTAAGTACGGCGTGCGTGGTTGCAGGATGGCCCATGACCGCTCCGACCCGGGGCCGAAGCATCGCGGGAACGGCGGCCAGCCGCCGGAAGAACCCGACCCTCGTGACGCCGCGCTCGCCGACCGAGACGCCACCATCGCCCAATTGCGCGGGGAGGCGGCCGACGACGAGCGAGAGATTCGCGAGCTGAATCAGAAGGTCATCGACACTGAGGCAGCCATCGCCGCCTCAGCCGAGCGCGAGCAAATGGCGGTAGGGCTGCTGCGCGAGTATGCGGGAGGCTTCGGTAACCAGTGCTTGACACCGCTATCCGACCGCTGCGGGTTCGTGAAGCCGGAGGACATGTGCACTCGTCACCGCGTCCGCGCCTTCCTCGCCGCCACCCCGAGCACCCCCGCTGACCTACCGCCCGAGGCGCTGGCCGTGCTGCGCGACCCGACTATCACGCTGCCGGGCGAAGAGGACGCGATCAACCTGCTGCTGCAACGCGGAGGTCGAATCAACGACGCTGTTACCGCCGTGCTGCGCCGAGGTTGCGCGAAGTGCATGGCCGCGGAGCACCCCTACTGGCACCCGTCAGAGCGTCGGTGCCCGACGTCGGCTGATACCCCGAGCACCCCCGCTCCCACGACGCCACCTGAGATTTGCACTCACCCGACGTTCGACGTCGACGGTCTTTGCACGGCGTGCCTGGACAAAGTCGCGCTCGCCTTCCCCGTGGCGTTCGCGAAGCGCATGGCTGAAATCGACGCTGGTACGTGGCCGCCCGCTCGCGCCCCCGCTCCCGAGGGGCCTCGCCCTGTCCAGGATGACCCATGCTGCGCCCTCGCGGCCTCTGAGATTCCTGGGTTCGGGACCAGCCGCGACAAGCACCGCTGCGCGAAGCTACATCGGGACAAACCGCTGCCGGTCGCCACCCCCCGCCGTACCAGCTACGCCCCGAGGCTGTTCACATGACGTGTGGACGATGCGAGGGCGAGACTGCGCCTCACCCGCATCCGTGCGGCGACTGCATATCGGCTGTGAATCACAGTCCCATCGCAGCCGTACCAGCTACGACGCCAGTGTGTGACGCCGACTGCGGTAAGGTCCAGGGTGTTACGGGTCACGGACGCATGCCGGTGTTCTGCTCCCGGGAATGCGCCGACCTCAAGCGCCCCCGAAACCCGAAAGGCACCCTATGACAGCCAGGGCGAAGCTACGGGAGATTGCCGACGCGCTGTCAAAGCTGGCGCTGTCGCCCGCAATCACGAACGAGGCAGCATGCGAGGCCATGGCCACGGACGCCGCCGATCTTCGCGCCCTCGCCGCACGTATCGACGAGGAGGCGGCGCGGTGCCTAGCGGACGAACAGGAGGCGCGGGACACAAACAGCCCGAAGGACTGGGCCTATTCCACCGTCGTCGCCGAACTGCTCACGCGGCTCGACGCCCCTCTCGGAGACGGCAAGTGACGCGCCTCGAGCAATTCTGCGCGGTGCTTCTCGACGACGTGTCGGAGGCGTACGTAAAGGCGGACGCTCTCGGGCACCAAAACCCGAAGGCGTACGCTGAGAAGGTCGCCGCTCGCCGCATCCGCGACCTCGCCCGCGCAATCGACGGTGACACCCAAGGGCCAGCGCAAACGTACCTCGACGAGCCCGCGTAACCGCCGGAACTTGGGCCGCCGCCACGGGTATGGCAACGCTGAGACGTGAGCGTCGCACCGAGCGTTGATCCGGTAGTCGAACGCGGCCACCGCAAAAGGGGGCGCCCGTTCACCGGCGGCGGCGTTGACAGGAAGTACGGCAAGTTCAGGTGGCGGTTCACGTTCAATGGCGTGAGCGAGTATGGGCCGCTTGTGTCGACGGAAGCCGAGGCCGACGACGGGCGGCGCGCGCGTTTGGTGGAGCTTGGGATGACATGGGGAGACCAAGTCCCTGTCGCGCCGCCCGCCCGCCAGGTGTTCGAACGCCGCCGCAACCCGGCGCGCGCTGGTCGCGTCGGTCCGAAGCGAGCCCGGCGGATTTTCCCGCAGGCCGACGGGCGGATCGTCCATTCGTTCGACGCGCCAACGGCGGGCGCTGGGTTCGCACGCTGCGGTGAGCCGCGCGGATATTCGATCCTCGTCACCGGCGTCACGGCGGCGGTAACGTGCGTCGACTGCCTCCGTCTCATGGTGCAGGACGATGTCACCGGCGTTGCGCGGGCGACGTTCAACGGCCCCGACCCTGCGACGGGGCGCGCGGCTGGCGGTGGCGATGCGGACAGGGAACGGAAGGCGGCCGAGGTCGCCGGCCTGGAGCCGTGGATTCATCGTCTCCCGCCCGGTCGGCGCGAGGTCGCCGCCGGCATCGTCGCCGGGAAGACAGCGGCGCAGCTCGCTGACTCACTCGGGAAGAATATCCAGTCGGTCAACTTCTGGTTCGCGCGCGCGGTGCGGGAACTTCGGCGGCTAAAGTACCTATCCAACCAGAGCGGGGAATCGGTTGGGCCGGAGCCCGTCGTCGCCACGCAAGCCCCCGTGCGCGTCGTCGTCTCCGATCCACTGGCCAGCGTCGCCGACGCTCCTATTGCGGCGTTGCCACCCGTGATCGACGGACACGAAGCGGAGGCGCCGGCAGTTGATCGCGTGCGGCGCAAACTGCGCGTGATCGACGGACGCGTTCGAGCGAAGACCATTCCGATTCCGCAGCACGGAGGGCTGACGCGCGACGAGCGCCGCGCCGCCGAAGAACTGCCGTATCCCGCCGACGTCGACCGCCCGCGCTCGCGCCTGGACTGCCAGGGGATGCCGCGCCCGTGCCCGTTCGTGAGCTGCTCGCACCACCTGTACCTCGACGTAAATCCGAATACGGGCGCGCTCAAGCTCAACTTCCCACACCTCGACGTTCACGAGATGGCGGAGACGTGCTCACTCGACGTCGCCGACCGCGGCGGCATCACGCTGGAGGAAGTCGGCGCGATCTTGAACCTGTCGCGCGAGCGCATCCGGCAGGTCGAAGTGCGCGGGCTGTGCAAGATCAAGGATCACACGGGCGGCGAGCTGGGGCTGCCACCGGAGCGACGCGGCTAAGGGCACCGGAATTCACCTACACGGCCCCATGCGCGGCCGGGGGCACGGGCCGGGCTAGCGGCGCTTCGATTCCGGCACCGGCTCGTCCTTCGACTTCCGACGCATGTACTCGCCGACGGAGATGCCAGCCGCGGCGGCTCGCTCGGAGAGCGCGCGGAAGTCGTCCTTTGTCATGAGCACCTGGACGCGGTGGCTCAAACGCTTGGATGCCGGGAGCTTTAGGGGCATGCGGTAACCGTAACCGCGCCGCATGTGAGCGTCAAGCACATGTCACGTCACAGGGGCTTGCACAGTCACATGCACATATTGTATCTAGGTCGGGAATCACCGGCGTGTAGGGCGTTACCGCAGTCGACGCTTCGGGGGGAGCGATCGAAATGGCGAACCGCAAGCCGCAGGACCGCCGTAAACAAGCCTGTCTACAATTCCGTGACAATCCTGATACCGTCCGCGCGGGCTGTTCTGGCGTGGGGGCGTCGGGGGAGCTGTCTGCCTAGACAAAATGCTCCCACTGACCCACGTCGAGGACGAAGCATCCCGACTGCGGGCGCAGCTCGTCGAGGCGTGGGCGGAGATCAAAACGCTGCGGCGGACGGTCGCGCACCAAGCGCGGTTGCTGACCACGCTGGCATCGGAAACCAGCCCGACGGCGCCGTCGCTCAACTGCTGCTACAGCCTCTACGCGCTGGCGCACGAGCACGAGAAGAGTTGGGCGCACCACTGGGACCGCTTGATGCCGACGCTGCGGGGGCTTGGGACGATGCCCGCACCGGACATCACGCCCGTCGTTTGGGCGCGACACTTGGCGACGCGACGATCGGAGATCCATCGCTTCGGCTCGCGGCCATCCGATCACACGCTCAACGTGGAGCTGGGGCGCCTGAAGCAGCTCTTAAATTGGGCGGTGGACAACTCGATGATCCCGTTCAACCCGCTGCAGACCGCGAAGCGCATCAAGACGCGCAGCATTCGCGAGACGAAGCTCGCCCCGGCTGACGTCGAGCAGTTGCTGGTGGAGGCCGAGGCGCTAACCGATCGCCGGTCGCACCCGTGGGACGACGACGGCATGCGGTCGAAGATGCTCCAAGCCGCCGCGCTCGTGTGGCACGACTCGATGCTGAGATACAACGAGGGCCGCTTCCTTCGGCGGTCGCTCATTCAGCCGAACGGTGACTACATGGTTCCGCGGGACGTGACGAAGAGCGACGCAGGCGAGCGCACCGTTACGCTGACCCCGCGAACCCTAGAAGCGATCGCCGCCGTGCCCCGTCACCCGAAGAGCGACTACGTGTTCGTCAACATGAACACCGGGCGCGTTCTCGGGAAGACGACGCTGTGGCGCTGGTATCGCTGGACATGCGCAAACGGACGGCTCGACGCGAAGGCGGCGCCACGCGACAAGCGCCTCTGCCCGCACCACCTTCGCCATGCCGGCGCAACGGCGGCCGACGCAGCCGGCGTCAGGCCGGGAGCGTTGCAGACGGTGCTCGGACACGCCGGGCCGGCGGCTACGGCCAGGTACATCCACCGCGAGGGGATCGAGAGTGCGCATCACGTTGCCGAGAAAATGGGCGGCCTGGCGACCGGCGGCATAAATCGCAAGAAAAAGAAATCAACCCCTTGACGGCAGAGCCTCGCTGGGCGTACCAAGGTAGTGCGAACCCACCGATGACAACGACGTCAGCAATTCAGGCCTGTTCGTGTTCCGCGCCCCGTGGGTTCGCACTTTCGGCGCTGCAGAACGCGGATGGGGGCCTGAGCGGCTGACGTTTTTTAGGAGACCAGGATGCGGTACGGATCATCTCGATCCCTTCCAGATCGCGATCGAGAACTGGCCGGCAGCGGGGAGCCGCGCGCGGTTCGTCGAGGGCGCCATCGCCGACACGCGGGCGGCGTGGGATGCGCTGAGCGACGCCGAGCAGGCGTGGTGGAGCGAGCGCGCGGCGGCATCGTTCGGGGCGCGGAGGTCGGCGTGATGCCATACGCCGCCGGCACGTTCGTCACGGGGAAGGCCGCAACGCAGGCCAGCCTTGAAGCTTGGTACGCCGAGCGCGGGAGCCGGGACATGGCCTACCGCCGCCCGCTGCCGCCGCCGGCCCTGGTGTGTGCGTGCGGTGAGCCCGGACGGCACGCGGGGGGGGGGCTTGGTTAGGTGCGCCGGCTGCTGGCCCAAGGTGCTCGGTTGAAGCCCGCCCGCCCCCAGCGCGCGCCGCGCCAGGCAACGCTCGACTACGCCGCCCTGGCCGACGAGTTCGCGCGCGCCTTCGCCGCCACGAAGTCTATCCCGCTGTCGCTCGAGCGTGTCTTCGCTGTCGCCGCCCGCGGCCCCGGCCCCCGCGACAACGACTGGGCTGATGCCGCCATCGCTGCTGTTGCTCGGCGCCACGGCATCACGGTCGAGAAGCTGGTCTTCGGCGGTCGCGAGCTAGCCAGCGCCCGCGGCGAGGCGTACTACCTCCTCCACCGCTCGGGCATGACCTACCGGGCGATAGCGGCGAGGTTCCACGTCAGCCACACGGTGGCGATGGAGGGGGCGCGGGTGTTCGAGAGGCGGCTGGGAGCGGCGGCGGCGCAGGTCGAACGGAGGGTGGGCTGAGGGATGGGCGGCGTATTCATCCAGGTCGACGTCAAGCGCGTCCTGGCCGACGTCTGCGTGAACGGCACACAGGCAGCCGAGTTCGGATCGGGCGCCGTTCACGGGATGAAGTGCTGGGCAGCGGGAACGGTCGGCGAATGCTGCCCAGTGTGGATTCGCGACGCATGGGTGGACGGCGTTGCGAACAACCGACGCGGGGTGCGTGCTCCGTCTCCGGCGTATCGCTACTACGGCGCTGACTGGCCGGCGATCCGATCTCAGATCATCTCCCGAGATCGTTGCTGCCTCGGGTGCGGTGAGCCACGTGGTCTCGATGTTCACCACCGGATTCCATTCCGGTCGTTCGCCTCCCCCGAAGAAGCAAACGATCCTTCCAACCTCGTCGCGCTCTGTCGAGGTTGCCACGCATCAGCCGACGCTGCCTATCGACGCGACGGCTCTGTATTCCCGTTACCTGAGGCCGCTGCCTGATGGCGCGCATCAGGTCCATCAACCCGTGCGCGCCGAAGGACGAGGACGTCGCGCGCCTGAGTCTCGCGGCCCGCTACGTATGGGCGTTCATCCCGTGCCACGCCGACCGCGAGGGCAGACTCAAGGACAGCGCGTTCACCCTGAAGACCGAGATCCTGCCGGCGGACAACGTCGACATGGAGGCCGTACTCGCCGAGTTGGCCGCGGCGCGGCTCATCATCCGGTACGAGGCGAATGGACGTCGGTACATCCAGATCCGGACGTTCCTGCGGCACCAGTCGCCGCACACCCGCGAGATTCAGTCAATCATTCCGCCGCCACCGGGCGAGGTTGTGACAGAGCACGACCTAGGTGATGCCTCGGCAAAGGCAGGGCAAACCAACGGCGCGGCATCTGATCAACCTGGGTTGGCGGGCGTGTCTCGCAGTCCCAGTGATCCGGTTCCGGATCCGAGTCCGGTCTCCTCTTCTCTCTCTCCTCTTCGCCCTCCGGCGGGCGCGCGTAGCGAGAACAATGCCAAGGTCTGGCCACCGCACAGGTGGCGCAGCGAGTACGGCCTGGCCTGGTGTCAGCGGTACCAGCAGATCGCCTACGGGATGGCGAGCGATTCGAAGGGCTGTGAGTCGCTGTCCTATGTCCTCGATGTGCTTCCCGTCGAAGAGCGGCTGAAGGCGCAAGCAGACGCGCAGCGCATGTTCCGCGAGTTCCTCGACAAGGCGGATCCCAGGACGGTGAGCGCGCGCCACCCGTTCGTGTTCTTCGTCCAGGAGTGGGGCGGGCTGCGCGTGCCGATTGCAGCGGTCAAGGCGCAGTCCGTAGGCCCGAAGTCGAAGGCACTCTGATGAGCCAGCGGACGCCGCCCCACAACGTCGAAGCCGAGAAGTCGGTGCTGGGCGCCGTGTTCATCAAGCCCGAGGCGCTGCACGAAATCTCCGACCTCGCGGTCGACGACATGTTCATGCCGGCCCATCGCGAGATCCTCGACGCGATCCGGGAAGTCCAACGCCGCCGCCTGCCGGTCGACGTGATCGCGGTAGCCGACGAGATGAAGGCGCGCGGCATGCTCACGCGGCTCGACGGCGGCCAGAGCTACCTCAACGAGCTGGCGAACGGCGTGCCCACCGCAGAGAACATCGGCCACTACGCGCGGCTGGTGCGCGAGAAGGCGACGCTGCGGAAGCTGATCGCGGCAGCCGCCGAGATTCAGTCATCGTGCTACGGCGACGTCGGCGACGTCCGCGCGTTCCTCGACGAGCAGCGCGCGAAGCTGGGCGTCATCGACACCGCCGGGGGGGACGGAGCGTCCCTGATCCGCGACGAGCTTGAGCCGACGCTGGAGTCGGTCGAGAAGCGCGGCCGCTCGCCGAACGAATACTTCGTCCCGACGAACCTGGGGAAGTTCAACGAGAAGTGCGGCGGGCTGCGCGGCGGGAACCTGATCGTGATAGCTGGCCGGCCCGGACAGGGAAAGTCTGCGTGGTCGCTCGACATCCTGATCAACGCCGCGATGCTCGGTATGCCGGCGCTGCTGTTCTCGTTCGAGATGACGAAGATGGAGGTCACCGAGCGCGTGCTGGCCAAGCGCGCAGAGGTCAACGGAAAGAGCATCATCACGGGCCGGCTGGGGAAAGCCGACTGGTACAAGCTGAGCGGCGCGGCCAGTCAGATCGCCGAGTACCCGCTCTGGCTGGACACCGACGAGATGACCGCGGCGCGCGTGTGTGGCGCAATCCGACGCTGGTACTACCGGCAGCGCGTCACCGTCCAGGACGGGTCTAAGCGACGCCTCGCGATCGCGGCGGTCGACTACGCCGGGCTGGTGAAGTCCAGCGGCCAACTGGAAACGCGCGCGCTGGAGATCGCCGAGCTGTCGGGGTCGCTCAAACGCCTGTCGGCCGAGCTCGACATCCCGATCATCCTCGTCTCGCAACTCAATCGCGAGAGCGAGAAGCAGAACCGGGAGCCGCGCCTGTCCGACCTGAGGGAATCCGGTAGCTTGGAACAGGACGCCAACATGGTGCTGTTCCCCTACTGGGAGGGCGAGGCGCCGCGCGAGGGCACGCACCCGGCAAAGGTGATCGTCGGGAAGAACCGCGGCGGTCCCATCGGTCACGTCGACTGCGTGTGGATCCCCCAGTTCATGAAGTTCGTCGATCCCGAGGACTACATCCCCGAGCAACCGACGCAGCAAGACCTTCTTCCGCAGCAATAGGAGACCCCATGCCGAAGACGATGCAACTCCCCTGTCACCTCACCGACCCAGACCGCCTGCGAATCTCCGAGGTCCTCACCGCAGAGATCAAATCTCGCGAGCAAGTCGAGGCAGCGAAGAAGGCGGCGGTTAAAGACTTCAACGTCGCGCTGAAGGCACATCGAGCACGCGAGCACGACTTCAACGAGTCGCTGTTCACCGGCACCGAGGTGCGCGAGGTCGAGGTCGAGGAACGCCCCGACTACACCGCCGGGATCGTGTTCATCCACCGGCTCGATACGGGGGACTGCGTCCAGCAGCGGGCCATCGACCCCGACGAGCGCCAGGTCAAGCTCGGGATGGACGGGCCGAAGCTCGGCTCTGTCGACGGCGACCGGGCCGACGAGCAGGTTGAGGCCAGCACGCCCGACGAGGCCGAGCGCCTGTACGAAGAGCGGCTGGCGAACGAGCGGGCGGAGCGAATCTCGGCGGCGGTGACAGAGGCGCGCGCTTGGATCATGTCGGCGCCGGTCGAATGGGCTGACGCCGAGAACACCACCCCCGTGCGCTTCGAAGCCACCCTGCAGCACGGCGAGGTTCTGTTGAGCGCGAGCGGCGGGACCGAGGACACCGCGCGCGATGGCGTGGTCTCGCGGCTCGTCGAGATTCTGGAGGCCGAGGAGGACGCCAGGCCGGCACCCGAGCCGACATGGGAGGACGTCGCCGCCGCGTCGAAGGCGCAGCAGGATGCCGCCGAGGTCGAACGCCTCGCCGCCGAGCAGGCCAGCGACGACGCAGCGACGAAGAAGCGGACGCTGAAGACCGGCGCCGCGGCGAAGGCCGACGGGCTGAAGAACGGCGGGCTCAAGGTTCCGGCGGGGGCGCGGAAGAAGGGCAAGCGCATCACCGCCCAACTGCCCGACGGGCGCGTTGTCGACCCGGAGGAGGAGGTCGCCGCGCAGGAGGCCGTCGCCACGGCGGACACGGGCGAGCCGCTGGCGGACCTGTGCCCGCCGGCATGTGACGTCGACCACCGGCACTCGCAGGCCCGCACGGATTTCTGATGGGCGCCGTCGAACATGTCACCCCCGGGGCGGCGGTCGCGGGGGTTGCCGCCGCCCCGGGCGAGGTGGGGCGCGGCCCGGATCGCTACATCAGCTTGCGCCAGCCGTGGGCCAGCCTGTGGGTGGCCGGCGCGAAGATGATCGAAACGCGATCGTGGCCGACGAAGTTTCGCGGACGGCTGGCGGTGCACGCGTCCAAGACGTTCGGACGCGAGGAAGTCGACGCGTGCAATCGACACCCGTTCTGTCGCGTTCTCGACCAACTCGGGTTCACGCCCAGCGCCGAAACGCTCCCGCGCGGCGCGGTGATCGGCTGGGTGACGATCACCGACTGCCTGCTCATGGCCGAGTTTCCGCACGGGCATCAGATCGCGGGACAGATCGCGATCCATCCCGATCGATCAGACCCGCGCATCACGGAAGATGAGCGGGAGTTCGGAGCCTACGCGCCGGGGCGATACGCCTGGGTAGCTGACTCGCTGCGGTTCGTGCTCGACGAGCCGATCCAGATGCGCGCGCTTCAGCGCATCCAGCGACTGCCGGCAGGCATCGCTGCGAGGTTGTCGCTATGACCCCCGCCGCGTTCCGCAAGCTCCACGACGCCGAGATGGCGCGGCAGGCGAAGGTCGGTCCGAAGGTCTCTCGCGCCAAGGGCTGGTGCTCGGTCTGTGGGCGCGGCGAGAAGTGCGCCGTCGCGACAGTGAGGCTGACGGCCGAGCCGATGCGTGCCGCCTTTCGGCGCGCGGCGAAGCAGCAGGGGCTCCGCTTCATCGGCGCTGGCTTTCTCGGGCTGTGCCTGCGGTGCGCGGCGCTGGTTGCGCGGGAGATTGGGCGATGACGGCCGCGCTCACCCTCCCTGGCGTCGAGGCCCCCGACGGCTCGGCGTTCATCGACGGCGTCTACCGTTACTGGCTGCGCGACGTCTGGGACGATGCGCTCCTGACGTTGCTCTACCTGATGCTCAACCCGAGCACCGCCACCGGCCGCCGCGCCGAGCACGACCCGACGGTCAAGAAGTGCATCCGCATCGCGAAGGCGAACGGCTACGGCGGCATCGTGATCGTCAACCTGTTTGCGTACCGCTCGCCGTATCCGTACGACCTCCTGCGCGTCGAGGATCCGGTCGGGCCCGACAACGACCGTGCGATCGCCGAGCAGGTTGCGGCGGCGCGCACGATCGTCTGCGCGTGGGGCGCCTGGTCGAGAGGCGAGATGGGCCGGCTGGTTAAGGCGCGGGCGATCCGAGTGCTGCGCATCATCGGCGAGCGGCCGACGTGCGCGCTGGGCGTGACGAAGGAAGGCGAGCCAATGCACCCGCTCGCGCGCGGCAAGGCGCGGTTGGCTGACGACGTGCGGCCGAGGTCGTGGCCATGACGGCAGAGGCGCAGAGCATGCGACTGGAGTGTGCGCATTCCGTCGAGGGAAAGCGGTTCTACAACGGCGTGCTCTGCTGCGGCGAGTGCTGGGGGCGGGCGTCGCGCGAAGACGACAGGACGCGGCCCGGCCGGATCGCGCAGGCCGCCGAGCACCAAGCGAACAGGCGCCGTGAGGCAGCCGCGGTCGCCCGCACGTGGCTGTACGTGCGCGAGATGCGCTTCCCCGGGCCGACTGTCGAGCAGCGGACGATCGTCGAGGAACTGATCGCGGACCTGGAGAACGCGTCGTGACGCCCGCGCAACTCGGCGCAGTTCGCGCCGAGGAGCTTGCGCAGCGGTTCGGCATCGGAGTGTCGACGGTCTACCAGGTCGGCACGCTGCACTGGAGGGATCTCCGATGCGTGTGACCCCGAAGCAGAAACCGGGGAAATCGAAGCAGGACTATTCCACGCCACGCCCGTTCCTGGATGCGGTCGAACGCAGGTTCGGTCCCATCCGGTGGGATCTGGCGGCCCACTCCAGGAATCATGTCGTGGCTGACTACTACGGGCCTGGCTCGCCGCACGGGGAGGACTCGTTCAAACAGGATTGGGCGAAGCACAGCGGCGTTCTTTGGCTTAACTGCGAATACAGCGACATCGCGCCGTGGGCGAGCAAGTGCCGCGAGGACGGCGCGCGCGGGGCGCGGGTGGTCATGCTGGTGCCAGCGGCCGTCGGCAGCAACTGGTTCGCCGAGCACGTCCACGGTCACGCGCTGGTGCTGGCGCTGCGGCCGCGCATCTCGTTCGACGGGCAGAACCCCTATCCAAAGGACTTGATCGCGGCCTGTTACGGACCCTGGGTCGCGCCGGGGTTCACGACCTGGCACTGGGTGAAGGGCTGCCGATGACCGGCAGCGAGATCGAGCTGTGCGATCGCCTGAGAGAGTGGGCCGAGCGCTTGGGCTTCGAGGTCTACCCCGAGGTCGCGGGCTGGGACCTGGTGCTCGTCGCCAGCGAGCCGCGCGCGCTGGGGCGCTACGGCCAGGAGATCGCTCCCGGCGAGCAGGTAGGGATCCACGCCAAGCTGCGCGCCAACTGCGACGTGCTTGCGCAGGCGATGCCGGGAGACTGGGCCGATGGCAGCGCGCCGACGTGGCCGATGGTCGCCGCGCCGACTGCGGGAAGCTCGTTCCGGTTCGTGGCGCGCAGGCTTGGGATCGGCGTGATCGAGGCGGAGCCGGTCGCGCCCGCCTACCGCGACAAGGGCGACCCGCGCGTTGTGGAGCAGGCACGGAGAAGCGAGCAGAAGCCGCTGGCCCTGCCGCCGGTCGCCAGCCGCGCCATCGTTGCCGGCGCGCCGAGCCCCCGCGTGCTGAGCCCCTGGCGGGTGAAGGCGCTGCGCTTCCTGTCGTTCGCGCGCACCGCCACCGGGTGCCGTTTCGGAGCATCGGACGTCAAGACGCACGGTCTCTCGGTGTCCTGGGTCGAGCGCTGGGGCGTGCCCGTCGACTGGACGACCGAGGTCAGGCGCGGGAAGACGGCGCGCGTTCGGGTCTACCAGCTCACGGACAACGCTGAGCGCCTGCCCGACTGGGGCTACCGCGACGTCTACGCCGAGATGGTGGCGGCTGACGCCGCCGCAGCCACCCGAGCAGACGCACAAGCGGGGGCGGGGCGCTGATGCGCGCGCCGATCTTCCGTGGCTGGTCGCTGCTCCCGGGGGAGCTGATCGCCGACAACTTCGCTGGCGGGGGTGGCACGTCGTGCGGGATCGAGCCGGCGATCGGTCGCCCCGCCGACATCGCGATCAACCACAGCCCCAAGGCGATCGCGATGCACCGGGCCAACCACCCGGAGACCAAGCACTTTTGCGAGAACATCCTGGAGGTCGACCCGCGCGAGGCGTGCGGCGGGAAGCCGGTGGGCCTGGCATGGTTCTCGCCCGACTGCACGCACTTCAGCCGCGCCAAGGGGACGCAGCCGTTGAAGAAAGAGATCCGCGGCCTGGCGTGGGTGGTGATCCACTGGGCGCGAGAGGTCCGCCCGCGCATCATCTGCCTGGAGAACGTCGAGGAGTTCCAGACATGGGGGCCGCTGGGCGACGACGATCGGCCGGACCCGGCGCGCGCGGGCGAGACGTTCCGCGAGTGGCTGGCCGAGCTACGCGGGCTGGGATACGTCGTCGAGTACAAGCTGCTCGTCGCGGCTGACTACGGCACGCCGACCACGCGTAAGCGATTCTTCCTGGTCGCGCGCCGCGACGGGGCGCCGATCGTTTGGCCCGAGGCGACGCACGGCGCGGGGCGGCCGATCGCGTGGCGGCCGGCGGCGGAGATCGTCGACTGGTCGCTGCCGTGCCCGTCCATCTTCGATCGCAAGCGCCCGCTGGCCGAAGCGACCATGAACCGGATAGCGACCGGGATCCGCCGCTACGTCATCGAGGCCGCCAACCCGTTCATCATCCCGGTCAAGAGCTGGGGCGGGGGAGGGAACGGTCCGCGGTCGATCACCGAGCCCATGCGAACGGTGACGACGTCCAAGCGCGGCGAGTTCGCTGTCGTCGAACCGTTCGTCGTCCGACACGGACACTACTCGACGAAGACCGGCGCGGGTCTGCGCGAGGGTTGCGGGGCCGGCACGTTCCGCGGCCAGCGCCTGGACGATCCACTCGCCACCGTGTGCGCGACGAACGACAAGCACCTGGTCGCGCCGATCATCACGAAGCACTACGGCGGCGTATTCGGTCACGGCGTCGAGCGCACGATCGGGACGGTCACCGGGAAGGATCACCACGCGCTGACGGCGGCGCTGGTGGTCAAGCAGAACTTCGGATCGAAGCCGTGCCAGGGCGCCGACCAACCGCTGCACACGGTCACGACACAGCACAACAAGTTCGCTCTGACCGCGGCGTGGCTGCTGAAATACTACGGCACGTCGACGGGAGCGCAGATGGGAGTGCCGCTGCCGACCGTCACCACCGGCGGCGATCGCGGCGGCGGCCACCTCGCCGAGGTGCGCGCCTTCCTGACGAAGTTCTACAGCGCCGCGGGCAACCCCGCCTCACAGAACATGGAGTTGGTCGACCCACTGCACACGGTGACGGCGAAGGCGCGCTTCGGCCTGGTGATGGTGCACGGCGAGGCGTACCAGATCGTCGACATCGGGATGCGCATGCTTCAGCCGCACGAGCTGTTTGCGGCGCAGGGCTTCCCCGACGACTACGACATCGCGCCCTGGTTCAACGGCAAGCCGCTGACGAAGACCGACCAGACGCAGCTCGCCGGCAACAGCGTCTGCCCGCAGGTGGCCGAGGCGCTGATCGCCGCGAACGCGCGCCAGGCGCCGAGGTTGGCAGCATGAGCACCCGCCCCACCCCCACGCCCGAGGCCGGCTCCCCTCGGAAATACTGCGAGCGTTGCAGCGCGCGTCTCTACCGCAAGCGCTTCGCCAAGAGAACGGAGAGCATCGGCCGGTTCAAGGCTCGCAGGTTCTGCGGGCGTGCGTGCGCGGATGCGGTATCGCGACACCCGCCTCCCCGCCCGGCGTCGCGGTACACGAGCCGCCGCGGACGGCCGACCATCTACTCGCACCCGACGGCCATCGCCTCGGTTGCGATGCTGCTGCGCCGCCGGGTATCTCGCGAGGACATCGCCACCCGACTGGGCGTCACGCGGGCGGCCGTTCGAGCGCTGACCAGCGCCGCGCGTCGGGCCGGCCACGACGTGCCGTATCGCCGGGACAACGAGTACGTGACGCCGGAACTGGTCGAGCGGGTGGTTAAGCTGTCGGAAACGCTCGACTCGCCCGCCATCGCGGAGAAGCTGGAGATGTCGGTCGCACAGGTCTACCGGCTGCGCAACGTGGCGCGCGCGCTTCAATGCGACCGCGAGCTGGCGCTGGTGCTCGGCGCACGTGCCGGTCTTGCGGCGCGGCTCGATCTTGGCCCGCTCCGAGAGGTAGCGTCGC
>Ga0209320_10000632_pt1 | contig 18061 bp, 14 predicted proteins | sample Rifsed13ft4_FD_184008 | JGI IMG/M metagenome (GOLD analysis project Ga0209320, IMG submission 184008) | Soil microbial communities from Rifle, Colorado, USA - sediment 13ft 4 (version 2) | ecosystem: Environmental > Terrestrial > Deep subsurface > Rock core/Sediment | place: Rifle, Colorado... | reverse complement strand
ACCGGGCAGCCGGTCGAAGTCGCCCATTATGAGCGCAGCGACATCAGCGTGGTGCCCGCCGCCGGCGTCATCGGCGAGGCCATGGTGCTCCTGACGCTGACGCGCTTCGTGCTCGAGAAGTTCGGCGGCGACTCCCTCGTGGAAGTGCGCGACAACCTGGCCCGCTACCGCGAGCGGACGCTGGCCGTCACCGCGCAGGATGCCGGCGCCGAAGTCGCCGTCGAGGCCGAGGCCGGCTCCGGCGGGGACGACTGAGCGGGTCGGCGATGGAGCTGGTGCTGATCGGGCCGCCCGGGAGCGGCAAGAGCGCCGTGGGCCGACGCATCGCCCGCGCGCAGGGCGCCGCCTTCGTGGACCTCGACACGGCCATCGAGGCGGCCGCGGGGATGCGCGTGGAGCGCATCTTCGAGATGGAGGGTGAGGCCGGCTTCCGAGCCCGCGAGGCGGCGGCGATCGCCGCCCTCGGCACGGCCGACACGGGTCCGCGCCTGACGCGCGTGGTCGCCGCCGGCGGCGGCGCCATCCTCGACCCAGGCAATCGCTGGCGGCTCTTCCACGGCCGGCGGGCGGTCGCCCTCATGGCGCCCGCCGAGGCACTCGCCGAGCGGCTCGCCCGAAGCCCCGTGGTGCGGCCGCTGGTGGCCGGTCGCGACCCCGTCGTCGCGGTGCGCGAGCTGCTGACGGCACGCGCGCGCTTCTACGCCGCGGCCCAGGCCGTGGATGCCACCGGTCGCCTGGAGGACGTCGCCGGCCGCGTCGCCTCGCTCCTCGAGCGCCCGGCGCCCGCCGGCACGCGTCTGCTCTCCGCCGAAACGCCGATCGGGAAGCTGGACCTGGGGCACGGGCACGCGGCGCGGGCGCTCGCCGACGCGCTGCGGCCGATGGGCGTGCGCCGGGCGACGCTGGCCAGTGAACCCGAGGCATGGCGCCGCCATGGCGAGCGGCTGGCGCGCTCGCTCGCGGACGCGGGCGTCGTGGAGCCGCTCCCCCTGCTCCTGCCACGCGGCGAGCGGGCCAAGACCGTGCGCGCCTGGGAGGCCGCGCTGCGCGAGCTGGCCGCCCGGCACATGGAGCGGGGCGAGCCGATCGTGGCCATCGGCGGCGGGGCGCTGGGCGACGCGGCCGGGTTCCTGGCCGCCACCTGGCTGCGCGGCGTGCCGCTCGTCCACGTGCCGACCACGCTGCTGGCGCAGATCGACTCGGCCATCGGGGGCAAGGCGGCGCTCGACCTGCCCGAGGGCAAGAACCTCGTGGGCGCCTTCCACCAGCCGGTCGCGATCGTGGTCGACACGGATCTCCTGGCGACGCTCCCCGTCCGGCAGCGGCGGGCCGCCCTCGGCGAGGCCGTGAAGTACGCCGCGCTGGGCGACGAGCGCCTCTTCGCGCTGCTCGAGGCCGACGGGCCGGCCATCGCCTCGGGGGCTCGCGGGGCCGTCGAGTCGGGCGCCCTGGCCGAGCTGGTCGAGCGCTGTGCCTGGGCCAAGATCGAGGTCGTGGCCGCCGACGAACGCGAGGCGGCCGGGCGGATCCGGCTCAACCTCGGTCACTCCATCGGCCATGCCATCGAGGCCGCGGCCGGCTACCGCGGCATCCTCCACGGGGAGGCGGTGGCGCACGGGCTGCGCGGGGCCGTGGACGTCGGGCGCCGCCTGGGCGTGACGCCCGACGAGCGGGCGGCGCGGATCACCGGGCTCCTCGACCGGTTGGGCCTGGCCACCTCGGCGCCGGGCGTGGGGGCCGACTCCGTGGCGGCGCGCTTGGCCGGGGACAAGAAGGTGGCCGGGGGGCGCCTGCGCTGGGTGCTCCCGACCGCGGACGGCGTCGTGGTGCGCGACGACGTGCCGGCCGAGGCCGTCGAGGCCGGGATCGCCGCGGCGCTGGCAGGCGCGCCGCGGAGGGCGGCCGCATGACCCGCGTGCTCGTCCTGCAGGGCCCGAACCTGAACCTGCTGGGCTCGCGCGAGCCGGAGATCTACGGGCGCGAGACCCTCGACGAGCTGCACGCGCGGATCCGCGTTCGGGCGGCCGAGCTGGGGCTCGAGATCGACTTCTTCCAGTCGAACCACGAGGGCGCCCTGATCGACCGCCTGCATGCGCGCGACTTCGACGTCGCCGTCGTCAACGCCGGCGGGTTGACGCACACGAGCGTCGCCCTGCGCGACGCCCTGCTCGGGGTCCAGCGGCCGTTCGTGGAGGTCCATCTCTCCGATCCCTCGAAGCGGGAGCCGTTCCGGCAGGTGAACTTCCTCAAGGACATCGCGCTCACCTCGATCGTCGGCCAGGGCGGGGCGGGCTATCTGCTCGCCCTGGAGGCCATCGCGCGGCGGCGGGAGGCGCACGATGCCTGAGGAACGGGCCGGCGAGACGGCCGGGATGCGCCGGTTGCGCCGGCGCATCGACGACCTCGACCGGCGCATCGTGGAGCTGCTGAACGAGCGGACGCGGCTGGGCCTCGAGGTCGGCTCGGCCAAGGCCGAGGCGGGGCGCCGGGCGGTGCGGGACGGCGACCGCGAGCGCGAGGTGCTCCTGCGGGTGGCGGCGGCCAACGAGGGGCCGCTCCCCCAGGCCGAGCTGCTGGCCATCTACCGCCGGCTCATCGCCGCCACGCGACGCCTCCAGGGGGCGGCGCGGCGGCGCGGCGGCTCGGGCGACAAGCTCGCGGAGTGATCGACCGGGCCGTCGACCGGCTGCTGAACCGGACGGTGTCCCACGGCCCCTTCGCCGTCCGGCCGGAGGTGGCCGCCTTCCACGCCGCGATGGCGGTGGTGGACCTGCTCGTGGGCACGCCGCTCTTCCGGCGCTCGTTCCTGAAGCGACTCGACCACGGCCACGTGGACCTGCCGCGAGCGCGGGAGGGCGGCCTCGACGTGGCCGGCTTCACGGTCGCCACGCGCTTCCCCGACCTGCGGGGCACGCTCTCCGCGCCCCACTTCACGGCGCTGGGCATCCCCGTCCGCCGCCTGGGCGACGACCTCGCCATCGCCGAGGCCTTCCTCGACCGGATCGACGGCTGGATCGCAGCATCCGCTGGGCGGCTGGCCTGGTGGTCGCCCGGCGAGGCGCTGCTCATCCCCGGTGATGCCATTCGCTGCATCGCCGGCATCCAGGGCGGCCATGCGCTGGGCGGCGACCTCCGGCGCATCGAACGACTGCGGGCGCGAGGGGTGCGCATGCTGGCGCTCGCCCACGTCATGGACACGCCGATGGCTGGCTCGGGGACCGGGCGGCAGGCGGGCGGGCTGACCGGCTTCGGGCGCGAGGCGATCGCGGAGCTGGAGCGCTGCGGCGTGCTCGTCGACCTGGCCCATGCCTCGGTCGCGGCGATCCGTGAGGCGCTGCCGCTCCTGCGCCGGCCGTTCGTGCTGAGCCACACCGGGTTCACCGCACAGGCCGGGGGCCGCAGCCGCTGGCGTCCCTACGCCCCGGCGACGCGGAACCTGCCCGACGACGTCGTGCGGGAGGCGGGCGAGGCGGGCGGCCTCATCGGCGTGACCCTGGCCACGGACCTCGTCGGCGGGCGGTCGATGGACCACGTCGTGCGCGCCTTCGCCCACGCGGTCGCGCTGCTGGGGCCCGAGCGGGTCGCCCTGGGCTCCGACTTCGACGGCGCCCTGCGCATGCCCTTCGACGTCACCGGCCTGCCGGCCCTCACCCAAGCGCTCCTCGACGCCGGCTTCGGGCGCGACGTCGTGGCCGGGATCCTCGGCGAGAATGCGCTGCGGCTGCTGCGCGGCGCGGCGGTCAGGTAGCCGCGCGCAGCGACCGCACGACGCGACCCATGCCGTCGACGTCACGGCCGTCGAGGCCGAGGGCGTCGACGAGCGCGCTGCCCACGATGACGCCGTCGGCGACGCGACCGAGCTGGCGGACGTGGGCCGGCCGCGAGACGCCGAAGCCGGCCGCCACCGGGATTGGGCTGACGGAGCGGACGTCGCGGAGGAAGGCGCCGACCGTGCGCGGAAGCGCGCGTCGCGCGCCGGTGACGCCGATGAACGAGACGGCGTAGAGGAAGCCTCCGCTGCGCGCCGCGATGGCGGCACGGCGATCGTGGGGCGTGGTCGGCGTGACGAGGTAGACGAGCGCGATGCCCGCCGCGCGGGCGGCGGCCTCCACCTCCGCGCCCTCGTCGAAGGTGAGGTCGGCGAGGATGAGGCCGCTCGCGCCGGCCTCGGCCAGCCGGCGCAGGGTCGTCGCGGGATCGCCGCGGCCGACGGCCTGGTTGACGTAGGCCATGGGCACGAGCGGGGTGCCGGGGCGCGCGGCGTGGATGCGGCCGAGGAGCTCCACCGACCGGTCGAAGGTGGCCCCGCTCCGGAGTGCCGCGCTGCTGGCGCGCTGGAGCGTCGCCCCGTCGGCCAGCGGGTCCGAGTAGGGCAGGCCCAGCTCGAGCAGGTCGGCACCGGCATCGATGGCCGCGAGGGCCGCGGCGAAGCTCGTGTCGGCGTCGGGGTAGCCGGCCACGACATACGGGATGAGGGCGGTCCGGCCGGCCGCGTGGGCCGCGGCGAAGGCGGCGTGGATGCGGGCCGCGCCCGCCGTGCCGTCGGTCACGACTCGCCACCGAGCACGCCGAGGTCCTTGTCGCCGCGACCGGAGAGCCCGAGGAGCACGAGCGCGTCGCCGGCCAAGGGAGCGTGGCCGGGGAGACCGGCCATGAGCGCCCCCAGCGCCGCCACGGCATGGGCCGGTTCCAGCGCCGGGATGATGCCCTCGGTGCGCGTGACCTGCCGCAGGGCATCCACGGCCTCGTCGTCGGTGGCGTCGAGGATCTCCAGGCGCCCGGCAGCGAAGAGCGCCGAGAGCTGCGGCCCGATGCCCGGGTAGTCGAGGCCGGCAGAGATCGAGTGCGCCTCGAGGACCTGGCCGTCGCGATCCTGGAGCAGGTACGAGCGGGAGCCGTGCAGCACGCCCGGGGACCCGCCCGCCAGCGCCGCCGCATGGCGCCCGGTGGCCACGCCCTCTCCCGCCGCCTCGACTCCGATGAGGCGCACGGCCGGCTCGCCGATGAAGCGGCTGAGCAGGCCGATGGCGTTCGAGCCACCGCCGACGCAGGCGATGGCGAGGTCGGGCGGGCGCCCCTCCACCGCCCGCAGCTGGGCGGCGGCCTCGTCGCCGATGACGCGCTGGAGGTCGCGCACGATGAGCGGGTAGGGATGTGGCCCGACCGCCGAGCCGAGCACGTAGTGGGTCGTCTCGACGTTCGTGACCCAGTCGCGCATGGCGTCGTTGATGGCGTCCTTCAGCGTCGCCGAGCCGCTCGTCACCTCGCGCACCTCGGCGCCGAGGGCGCGCATGCGCAGGACGTTCGGGGCCTGGCGGCGGATGTCCTCGGCGCCCATGTAGACGATGCAGGGCAGGTCGAGCAGGGCGCAGGCGGTGGCGGTGGCCACGCCGTGCTGGCCGGCCCCGGTCTCGGCGATCACGCGCGTCTTGCCCAGGCGGCGCGTGAGGAGCGCCTGGCCCAGCGCGTTGGTGATCTTGTGGGCGCCGGTGTGGTTGAGGTCCTCGCGCTTGAGGTAGAGGCGGAGGTGACCCGGTTCCCGGCCGGCCCGGCGCTCCAGCTCCGCGGCGAGCCGGTCGGCGCGATAGAGGGCCGAGGGTCCCCCGACGTAGCGGAGGCGAAGCTCGCGCAGGTCGGCCCAGAAGCGGGGGTCGTCGCGGACGGCCGCGTAGGCCGCCTCCAGCTGGACCAGGGCCGCGACCAGCGTCTCCGGCACGTACCGGCCGCCGAACTGGCGCTCGGTCCCCCAGCGGCCGCGTTCGTCCACCTCGACCAGGCCGGGGTGGACGGGGGTCGGGCGGGGGGCCGACTGCGGGCGATCGATCCGGGCCGCCTTGGCCCGCTTGACGAAGAGGCCGACGAGAAAGGGGTCCTTGCGGGGACGGGCCGCGCGGCGGCGCGGGGCCTCGACGCCGGAGGCGACGTCGACGCCGACGGCCGGGATGGTCCGAAGGGCGTCGGCCACGTTGGCCGGGGAGAGCCCTCCGGCGAGGGTCACCGGCACCTCGCGGGCGACGGCCGCCGCCAGCACCTCCGAGGCCCGACGCCCGGTCCCGCCGGGGTGTGGACCTCCCGCCGTGTCGAGGAGCAGGCGCTCCACGCGGCCGGTCGCGAGCCAGGCGCGGGAGCGCACGACCGCCGCGGCCGTGACAGCCTCGGGGTCGGCGGTCACGGCCGGCAGGTGCAGGACCTTCCAGGCAGGGCGCTCGATCCGGGCGAGGATGGTTTCGCCTTCGTCGCCGTTGAGCTGCACGGCGTCGAGGCCCAGGCGATCGGCGAGGTCCCGCATCGTCGAGGGCTCCGCATCGGCGAAGACGCCGACGAGCCGGGGTCCGGGTGATGCCACGGCGCGGACGGCGACGGCGATGCGGGCGGCCGTCCTCTCGTCCAGGACGCGCGGTGTGCCGGGCACGAAGTTCAACCCGATGGCATCGGCGCCGGCCCGCACGGCCGCGAGGGCACCCGGCACATCGGTCACGCCGCAGATCTTCACGAACGGCGCGCGGTCGGCGGCGGCCGGGTCATCGGCCGCGGACGGGGGACGGCCGGCAGCCACGAAGGCGGCCGTGCGGGCGCGAACGGCGTCCGGTTCCTCGCCGGCGGCCATCAGCGCCTCGCCCACGAGCGCCGCATCGAAGCCGACGGCCCGCCAGCCCGCGACGGTGCGCGGCTCGCGCACGCCGGACTCGGCGACGACGAGCCGGTCGTCGGAGACGAAGTCGCGCAGCCGGACGGCGCGCTCGGCGTCCACCTCGAGCGTGCGCAGGTCGCGGTTGTTCAGGCCGATCAGGCGCGCTCCGCTGGCCAGGGCGCGATCGAGCTCGCGGCGGTCGTGCGCCTCGACGAGCGGCTCCAGGCCCAGGTCGCGGGCGCGACCGACGAGCGATCGCAGCGCCCGCGCGGGGTGCAACGCGGCGAGGAGGAGGACGAGGTCGGCGCCGGCGGCGCGCAGGAGCGGCAACTGGCGGGGGTCGACCACGAACTCCTTGGCCAGGACCGGGACCGTGACCGCGGCGCGCACGGCCGACAGGTCGGTGAGCGAACCGCCGAACCAGTGCGACTCGACGAGGACCGACACGATTGCGGCGCCGCCGGCCTCGTAGGCACGGGCGCGGGCGACGACGTCCGTGCCGGCGGCGGCCAGCGCCCCGGCCGAAGGGGAGCGGCGCTTGATCTCGGCGACGAGGTGGAGGCCCGGCCGCAGGAGCGGCCCGACCGCGTCCCGCGGCGCGGGCGCGCGCTCGGCGGCGCGGCGCAGCTCCGCGGGCGCACGGTCCCCCAGCTCGGCGGCCACGTCGGCGCGGCGCCGAGCGGCGATCTCGTCGAGCACGACGGCGGTCACGCCGGCGCTCCCGCGGCCGCCCGCGCCGCCTCCGCCCGGACGCGGCGGGCGCGCAGCCGCTCCAATCGCTCCGCCGCGGCGCCGGAGTCGATCGTGGCCGCGGCCAGCGCCACGCCCTTGGCGAGGGTGGCGCTGCGGCCGGCGACCTGGAGCGCCGCGCCGGCGTTGAGCAGCACGACGTCGCGGCGAGGTCCCTCGGCGCCGCGCAGCACGGCCTCCACGATGGCCGCGTTCTCGGCCGGCGTGCCGCCGGCGAGCGCCTCGCGCGGCGCTCGGGCGAGCCCCACGTCCTCCGGCAGGACCGTTCGACGCTCCACGCCGTCCGGCGTCACGTCGTAGAGGACGCCGCTGCCGTCGAGCGGCAGCTCGTCGATGCCCTCGCCGTGGACGACGAAGGCCCGTTCGGTGCCCAGCGCCCGCAGGACCTCGGCCATCTTCGGCGCCGCCCTGGCGTCGCCGGCGCCGACGACGAGGCGCGTGACGCCGGCCGGGTTCGTCATCGGGCCCAGGAGGTTGAAGGCTGTGCGAACCCCGATCTCCCGGCGGGTCGGGCCCGCGTGCATCATCGCCGGGTGGAAGCCCGGCGCGAAGAGGAAGGCGAAGCCGTCCTCCCGCAGCGAGGCGGCGGCCTCCTCCGGGCTCTGCTGGACGACCACGCCGAGCGCGTCGAGCACGTCCGACGAGCCCGAGGCGGAGGTGATGGCGCGGTTGCCGTGCTTGGCGACCGGCACGCCCGCGGCCGCGCAGACGATGGCGGCGGCGGTGGAGATGTTGAAGGTGCCGCTGCGGTCCCCACCGGTGCCCACGACGTCGATGGCGCCTCGTGGCGCCTGCACGGGCAGGACGCGCTGGCGCATGGCGGTGGCGAACCCGGCCAGTTCCTCGACGGTCTCGCCGCGCATGCGCAGCGCGACGAGTAGCGCGCCGAGCTGGGCGGGCGTGGCAAGGCCGTCCATGACCGCGCCCATGGCATCGCGCGCCTGTTCGAGGGTGAGCATCTCGCCCTCCACCACCGCAGCCAGCGCGGCCCGCACCACGTCGCTCATCGCCCGGCGCCCACGAGGCCGCGCGTGGCGAAGCCGACGCTCTCTTCGGTCTCCAGCAGCTCCGCCCTGCCCTGCCCCGTCCGGCGCAGGAAATTGGCGAGGACTCGTGGCCCGTCCGGCGTCAGCACCGACTCGGGGTGGAACTGGACACCCTCGAGCGGCAGGGTCCGGTGGCGCATGGCCATGACCACGCCGTCCTCCGTGCGCCCGGTGACCTCGATCTCCGGCGGGAGCGTCGCCTCGTCCACGCACAGGGAGTGGTAGCGGGCGGCCGGGAAGGGCGAGCGGATGCCCACCAGCAGCCCGACGCCGTCGTGCAGGACGTCGCTGGCCTCGCCGTGCACCAGCGTCGGCGCGCGCACGATGGCCGCTCCGAACGCCGTTCCCAGGCACTGGTGGCCGAGGCAGACGCCGAGGAGCGGCAGTCCGCGCTCGGCGGCCACCTGGACGGCCGCGACGGATACGCCGGCCGTGCCCGGGTTGCCCGGCCCCGGCGAGATGATGATGCCGGCCAGGGGTTCGGGCTCGGGCTCCGGAGCGCCCTCGTCGGCCAGTCGCTCGATGCCCGCCCGGTCGATCCTGTCGTTGCGCAGCACCAGCAGCCGCGCCCCCGCCGCCTCGAGCGCCTGGACGAGGTTGAAGGTGAAGCTGTCGTAGTTGTCGATGACGAGGATCACGCGGCGGCCTCCGCGGCGAGCTGGATGGCCCGGCGCATCGCCGCCGCCTTGTGCTCGGTCTCCTCGAACTCCCGCTCCGGCACGCTGCCGGCGACGATGCCGGCGCCGGTGTGGAGGTGGGCCACGCCCTCGGCCAGCACCGCGCTGCGGATGGTGATCGCCGTGTCGAGGTTGCCGTCGTAGCCGACGTAACCGACCGCGCCGCCGTACAGGCCGCGCCGCTCCCCTTCCAGCTCGGAGATGAGCTGCATGGCGCGCACCTTCGGCGCGCCGGAGAGCGTGCCGGCCGGGAAGACGCTGCGCAGCGCGTCCAGCGAATCCAGGTCGGGCCGCAGGCGCGCCTCGACGTGGCTCACGAGGTGGAGGACGTGCGAGTAGCGCTCCACCTCCATGTAGCGCGTCACGGCCACGGTCCCGGGGCGGGCCACGCGGCCCAGGTCGTTGCGGCCGAGGTCGACGAGCATGATGTGCTCGGCGCGCTCCTTCGGATCGCGTTGCAGTTCCTCGGAGATGCGCTCGTCGTCGGCGTCGTCCACGCCGCGCGGCCGCGTGCCGGCGATGGGATGCGTGGTCATATGGTCGCGGTCCACCTGGAGCAGCAGCTCCGGGCTGGCGCCGACGACCTCGAAGCCGGCCGTGCGCACGAAGAAGAGGTACGGGCTGGGGTTGACGCGGCGCAGCGCACGGTAGAGCGAGATGCCGTCCAGCGCCCGGCCGCTGGCGCCGCGCGGCAGCGTCAGCGACTGACGGCGCGCGAGCACGATCTGGATGGCCTCGCCGGCCGCGATGGCGTCCTTCGCCCGGGCCACGGCGGCCTCGTAGGCCTCGCGCCCGAGGCTGGCGGCGATGGGGCTCTCCAGCTCGATCTCGGCGCCCGGCGTCGACGGGCGGGGGGCCGGCGCCGGCTCGGCGGCACTCGGGCGGGCCGTCCGATCGAGGGCCTCGAAGATCGCCCGCTCGGCGATGCGATAGCGACCCTCCAGGTCGCGGGGCGCGGTCTGGAGCGAGGCGATCGCGCTGAGGGTGTGGGTCAGGTGGTCGAAGACGATCACGAGATCGGTTTCCAGGAAGGCCGCCGCTGGCACGCCCAGGACGTCCCGGGACGGCAGGGGCACCGGCTCGAAGGCCGAGATCGCGTCGTAGGCGAGGGCGCCGACCGCGCCGCCGGTGAAGCGCGGCATGCCCTCAAGCGGCGCCACCCGGCGGCGCGGCACGAACGAGCGGATGGCAGCGATGGGGTCCTCGGCCACGAGGGTCGTCGCGGGCAGGTCGGGGTGGAATGCGTCCACGGAGAGCGGCCGCTCCACGATCGTGGCCGTCCCGCCGCGGACCTCGAGCGTCCGGCGGGGCCCGACACCGAGGAACGAGTAGCGGCCAACGCGCTCGCCGCCCTCGACCGACTCGAGCAGGTACGCCGGGCCGCCGTCATCGAGCCGCAGGAAGGCGCCCACCGGCGTCTCCAGGTCGGCGTCGCGGGTGGCCCGGAGGAGGATCGTGTCGGCGTTGCCCGCCAGGCGCCGGACCTCGCCGAGGCTGAGCGGGCTCGTCATCGACATCTGCGCGGACCTCCGGGAATCAAAACGGCCTTCCGTCCGACCGGGACGAAAGGCCGAGCCTTCCGCGGTGCCACCCGCCTTCGGCACCCGGGCTCCCGGGGCCGCTCTCTCGCCGACGGACCCTCGAGGGGTCGATCGGTGCTGCCGTGATAACGCTGGCGCTCTGCGCCGGAGCCTACTGGTGCCGCCTGCGCGGCCGTTCGGTCCGGGGGCTCCCGGGTCCATTCGCCGTCGTCCTCGCACCGGCTTCCACCAGCCGCCGGTTCTCTGCGCCGAGGGAACGACGGGTACTCGTCCCGTTCATCGCCCGATCTTCGGTTGTCGGGGCGGAGTATGGGAGCCGGCCGGGAGAGGTGTCAAGCGGCCCCGCCCGGCCTGTCCCGGTCCGGCCTGTCCCCGTCCGGCCGATGGGCGTTGCGCACGAAGCACCAAATGGCGGTTCAGGGCGCGAGCCGGGCACGGATCGGGGCCGCTCGAGTCGGCCGAGGTGCCGGCCGGGTGCCGGCCACGCTCGGGTGGCCGTCTCGACCGGTGAGGTTCGGATGGTCCGGGCGGTCCCGAGCCTCCGGGCGGGCCCTTTCGCCGCCGTTTGGTGCTCCACAAACAACGCGCGCGGCCGTCGCAGGGTCGCGCCACCGTCCCATGCCTCCGTTGATGCTGATGGAGGCATCAGCCTCGCTAACTGGTCGGCGCGGCCCCCGTGCCCTCGGTGACCGGGACGACCAGCACGAACTGGCCGTCCTTGTCGGGGTAGCGGTGCGTGGGTCGGCGCCAGGGGAGGTAGTCCTCGGGGAGGGCCTTGACGGGCACCAGGGCGTTCGGAGGCCGGGAGGCGCCCCAGATCGAGCTGATGAACGGATACCAGACGTCCTCGATGACGACGTGCGTGACCGTGTAGTCGTTCGTGACGGCCGGGTCGGCGGTGGCCCGGAAGCCCGACATGACCCACGAGTGGGCGCCCCGCCAGACGAGCAGCCCCACGGGCCGACCGCTCAGGCGGAGCGCCTTGGCCGCGGCCTTGATGGCCTTGGCCCGGGTGGGCTGCACATCGACCACGAACCGCCCGAAACCGAGCTGCTCGAGACCACTCGCCCACCCCTCGGGTTCGGCGCCCTTCCCGACCAGGGTCTTCGGGGAGAGCTTCCGTGCCAGCCGGTAGAGGCGGTCCTGGGTCGCCCGCGTCCGGTCGGCGCCGGGCGACATGATGTTGATCATCGTCTGCATCGCCGCGGGCACGCAGTAGTACTTGGTCTGCTCGGAGACGAAGTCGCCCCGCTGGTAGAGGTTCATCGAGAAGGCCCCGTCGAAGACGGGCGGCGGATCGAGGACGAGCCGGGCGGGCGGCGGTCCGAGCCGATCGGCGGAGACCGCTGGCCAGCTCCAGGGCGCGGGATCCAGGACGGCCGAGGGCGGGGACGGGGCCGGCGCGAGGGCATCGGGTGCCGGGGCCTGGCGCGACGATCGCAGGTGCGAGACCGCGGTCGGCTGGGCGCTGATCGCCGAGGGGGCGATCGTCGGGGGTCCCGATGGCGCCGGGGCGGCGAAGGCGCCGGCTGCCGCGAGCACGGTGGCGCAGAACGCGATCGCGATCACGCCGGCGAGGGCCGGGGTGCGGCGGTGGGGTCGACGCTGGGTCATCACTCGTTCGACGTGGGCGTGCGGATCAGGCATCGGCGAACTCCAGGCGCATCGTGACGCGCGGGGGGCCGCCGCCGGGTGGCTGGGCAACGGCTGCCTCGCGGAAGCCCGCTGCTCGGAAGAGGGACACGGTGCCGGTGTAGGCGGCGTCGGTGCTCAGCCGCCGGTCGCCGGGATCGCGGGCATAGCCCTCGACGGCGGGTGCGCCGTGCTCGCGGGCGTAGGCCACCGCCCCCTCGAGCAGCGCCCTGGCGACCCCTTGCCCGCGCCGGCGCCGCGCAACGAAGAAGCAGACGATCGACCAGGCCGGCAGGTCGTCCACCGGGGCCAGGAACCGTGAGCGGACGAGCCGTTCGAAGCCTGAGCGCGGGCCGAGCCCCACCCAGCCCACGGGCTCGTCGCCGTCGTAGGCGAGCAGGCCCGGCGCGGGGTCCGTGCCAGCGAGCGCCCGCAGCGCCGCGCGGTTGTCAGCGGACATCGCCCTGGCCATCTCGGTGCTCGAGCGTCGGAAGAACATGCACCAGCAGCCGTACGACGCGCCGCCCCGCCCGAAAAGCGCTTCGAGGTCTGGCCAGCGCTCGGGCGTCAGGGGCTCGATGCGGAAACCCAGCGCGGCCCTCACGACCCGCCGGCGCCGGACTCCACTGGCGGCGCCACCCGGTCGAGGAGGTCGCCCAGCGCGTGCGCGCCCAGTTGATCGATGATCGCCCGGGCCTCCCGGACCGCCTCCGGCACGGCTGGATGATCCGGTGGCGCGAGGAGGACCAGGCCAAGCAGGACCTGGGCGAGGTCGAACCGAGCATCGCATTCACGGATGTATCGGGCCGCTTCGAGGATGTCGTGAACCCCACCATCCACGCGTCCTTCCAGGATCGCCAGGCCTCCATGCATGTACCGGCGCAACGCGGCGACGTACCGTCCGCGATCCGCGGCCCCGTCAGCGATGCCGACCACCTTCCTTGCCGCCGCCACGTCCCGTAGGGCGAAGGCCGCCGGCGCTGCCCACCAAGCGCCCCAGAGCTCGAGGGACTTCCCCACGGCTGCGCCCTCCAAGGCCTCCGCGAGGGAGAGCGCGTAGTCGCCGCGACACCAGGCCACCAGCGCCCTGTCGAGGTGCGGGAACGCGGCATCCTCCTCGCGACCCAGCGAGGCTCGCAGGGGCTCGATCTCATCGAGCATCACCTCGGCCGCGCCGACGTCCGCCCGGTACGCCCAGATCGCCAGCCGCGTGCTCGCGAAGGTGACCCGGTCGAACGCGGGCAGGTCGGGCCGGTCGCACTCGTCGAGCAGCGTGAGCGCTTCCTGCCAACGCCCAAACCAGACGGCAAAGCTCGCGGCAAAGCCGACGCTCCCCAGTAGCCACTCCCGATCGCCGACCCGTCGTGCGACGTCGAGGGCTTCGAGCGCGGCGGACCATGACTCCCGTGGGTCCTCATCCCAGAGGCGAACCATCAGGTTGTTCAAGGCGCGGAGCTGGATTCCCGGTAGTCCGTTCGCCTGAGCCAGGGCGGCCGCTCCCCGCTGGAGCGCTGTCGCCTCTCGCAGCCGGCCCGCACTCGTCAGCAGGTTGCCCTTGGTCACGAGCGCGTCGGCGATGACCGGGATGAGTTCGAGTCGCTCGGCCATCTCCAGGCCTCGATCGACGATCGGCAGGCCGACATCGATGCGATTCACGAACATGTACGCCCGTGCCAGCTCGGCGAGGAACCTGGCCAGGCCCTCGTCGTCACCCAACCCCTCGACCTCGGGCAGCGTCGCCTCCAGGAGCGCGATCGAACGCTCGACCGCGGCCTGAGCATGCATGATCCGACCGAGTGAAGCGGCGGAGCGGGCGATGCCCGATCGGTCGCCCGCCGCGCGGTAGGCAGACACGGCCTCGCCACAATGCCGCTCACCGTCCTCGTAGTCCGCGCCAGCCCGCGCCGCCTCGCCGGCCCGCTCGTGGAGCTGCGCCCGCTCGATCGGATCTTCCGTCACCTCCAATGTTCGCTCGAAAAAGCCCAGGGCCTGGACGTGTGAATGCAGGATCGCCGCGCGCTCACCCGCCGCGCGCAGGGCGAGGCGTGCCTGCGCGGCCAGGGCTGCCGCCTCCGGGCCGGCGGGCGTGGCGCGATACGCGAGGAGATAGTGGTCGGCCACGATGGCCGCGATCTCCTCGCTGCCGGTCGCCTCGAAGTAGCGCACCGCGGCGAGGTGTCGCGCCCGCCGTTCGGGCCGCGCCAGGGTGCTGTACGCCACCTCCTGGATCAGGCCCTGGACGAAGGCGTACTGGCCGCGCTCCGGCGAACGAGGATCGACGTCCAGGCGAACGACCTCGCGCCGCACCAACCCACCCATGCGCCCTTCGATGACGGCGGCCTCGGTTCCGCTGATGGCGGCCAGGCCGGCGCTGGTGAACGAGAGCCCGAGGACCGAGGCGTCCTGGACCAGGGCTCGGTCGGCCGGTTCGAGCGCGTCGAGCCGGGCGGCGATGAGCCCGCGCAGGGTGTCCGGGACCTCCAGGGACGCGGCGTCGCCGACCATGCGGTAAGCACCACCCTCGTCGGCGACCAGCACGCCCTCGCCGACCAGCATCCGCACCGTCTCCACCGCGTAGAGGGGCACGCCTTCCGCGCGCGTCACGATCCGGGCCACGAGCGTGGCCGGGATGCCGGGCGCCAGTCCCGCCAGCAGTTCGCGGATGGTCGCGTCCGGCAACGGCTCGAGGTGGAGGGCGGTGAAGTTCCGCTGCCCGGCGCCCCACGTCGGGCGGCGCTCCATGACCTCCGGGCGGGCGAGGGTCACGATGAGGATGGGATGCGTGCGCGACCACTCGAGCAGCGACTCGATGAAGTCGAAGAGGCCCTGGTCGGCCCATTGCAGGTCCTCGAAGACCATCACCGTCGTGCCCCGGTCGGACACCCGCTCGAAGAAGGTCCGCCAGGCGGCGAAGAGGTCGGCGCGCTCGGTAGAGGGCATCTGCTCCAGCCCGAGCAGGGCCGCGAGCCGAGGCCCGAGCCAGCGACGCTCTTCCGGATCCGGCACGGAGTCGGCCATGGTCGCCTCGAGCCGCTCTCGGGCGACCGGCGCGGGATCGGTCTCGGCGATGCCGGCGCGGCCGCGGACCATCTCGCCGAGCGCCCAGAAGGCGACGCCCTCGCCATAGGCGGGTGACCGGCCCTGGTGCCAGTAGACGTCCTCGGCGATGCCGTCGATGTACTTCTCCAGCTCCCACGCCAGCCGGCTCTTGCCGATGCCGGCGCTGCCTACCAATGACACGAGCCGCGCTCGACGCTCGCGACCCGTGGCGTTGAGCAGCTCTTTGAGCAGGTGGAACTCGCTCTCGCGGCCCACGAACGGCGGTTCCAGCACGGCTGCACGACCTGCACCGCCGCGGCCCGCGAGGATCGCGATGGCCCGCCAGGCTTCGACGCCATCGCGCTTGCCCTTGAGGTCCTGCTCGCCGACCGGCTCGTACGCGATGGCCGCCTCCGTGGCGCGGCGCGTGGCCTCGCCGACGAGCACCGATCCAGCCTCGGCGACGCCCTGCAAGCGGGCGGCCGTGTTGACGAGATCGCCGCTGACCATGCCCTGGCCGGTGGCGCCCAGGTTGACCGCGGTCTCGCCGGTCATCACGGCCCCACGGGCTTGGAGTCGGAGACTCGAATCGCCGGCGTCCATCCGCTCCACGTCGACGACGAGATCCAGCGCGGCCCGCACCGCGCGCTCGGCGTCATCCTCGTGGGCGACCGGCGTGCCCCAGACGGCCATCACGGCGTCGCCGATGAACTTCTCGACCGTACCGCCGTAGCGACCGATGACATCCCGAGCCAGTTCGAAGTAGCGCCGCTGGAGGCCCTGGACTTCCTCGGGGTCGCGCGCCTCCGACTGAGCCGTGAAGCCCACAAGGTCGAGGAAGAGGACCGAGACGAGGCGCCGTTCGGTCGTCGGCGAGGTCGAGACGGCCGGGGTCGCAGCCCCCACGCTGGGCGCCACGAGGGTCGTGCCGCAGCTGCCGCAGAAGCGATCCCCGGCCTCGTTGGTCGCTCCGCACACGCCGCACGCGTTCGCCAGCGTGGAGCCGCACTGCCGGCAGAAACGCCGGTCGGCGCGGTTCTCGGCCCCACAGACGGCGCAGGTCAAGTCGGCGACCCATCAGGCATGCGCGGAAGGTACACCGCCAGCGGCCGCGAAGAAACTTGCTACCTCCAGCCCTGCTATCGTCAGGGTCGATGGCCGTCCGCGCGCCTCAGCCGACCTCGACCCGCTCCTCCGCCGAGGAGATCCGGCTCGCCTTCGCCGACGCCTGGGGCGAGATGGGCGCCGCCTGGGGCGTGCCGCCGTCGGTGGCCCGCGTCCACGGCTACGTCCTGGCCAACACGGGCCCGCTGACCGAACGCGCCGTGCGCCAGGCGCTCGGGCTGTCGCATCGCGCCGCCAGCCTGGCCCTCGCCGAGTGCGTCGGGTGGGGGCTCATCGAGCGTGTACCGGACCCGGTCCGGTTCGGGCGGCGCGGCCCGAGCGCGGTCGCCTACGCCAAGGTCGGCGACCACTGGGTCTGGTTCCAGCGCATCGCCGAGCAGCGCAAGCAGCGCGAGACCGACCCCGTGCTGCCGACCATCGAACGGGCCATGGCCCGCGCGGACGAGGTCGCTGCCAGCTCGCCCCAGGACGCCGAGGTGCTCGGTCTGCGCGACTGGCTGGTGGACTTCCGCGAGTTCGTCCGTCTCTTCGACCGGGCCGTGGCGCTCGTCGCTCGCGCAGAGACGACCGAGATCGCGCGCGGCTTCGCCGTCCTTGCCCGGCTCGACGACGCGACGCTCGATCGCCTCCTGCGCCTTCTGAGCTCACTGCCCGCGGATGAGCTGGCGGCCACGTTCGCGGCCGTCTCGCGGGTCTCACCGACGACCGCGCGCAGGGTGCTCGCGGCCGCCCATCGCGTGGCGCGGCTGGGCGGCTGACCATGGACCTCGGGCTCCAGGGCGCGCGGGCGCTGGTGGGGGGCGCCAGCGGCGGCCTGGGGGCCGCGATCGCCACAGCGCTGGCCGGCGAAGGGGCGCGGGTCGCCCTCGCCGCACGTTCGGCCGAGAAGCTCGCGGACCTCGCTCGGCGGCTGGGCGGCGTGGCCGTGCCGACGGATCTCTCGACCCCCGAGGGGCCAGCGTCGGCGGTCGAGTCGGCCGTGCACGCATTCGACGGCCTCGACCTCCTCGTCGTCAACAGCGGCGGCCCACCGCTCGGGCGCTTCGAGGACCTCACCGAGGCGCACTGGGAGACCGCCATCGACGGCACGCTGCGCAGCGCCGTGCGGCTCCTGCGCGCCGCCATCCCCCACCTCCGGCAGAGCGGCCGGCCGGCGATCCTGGTGATCCTGTCCAGCTCCGTGCGCGAGCCGATCCCCAACCTGACGACGTCCAACCTGCTGCGCCCGGGCCTCAACGGCCTCGTCAAGTCGCTCGCCGGCGAACTCGCGCCGATCCGCGTCAACGCCATCGCACCGGGCCGCGTGGCCACCGACCGCATCGCCCAGATCGACACGGCGCGTGCCGGCGCCGCGGGCACCACGGTCGATGAGATCCAACGCCAGACCATCGCGCGCATCCCCCTCGGACGCTACGGGGAGCCGGCGGAGATCGGACGGGTCGCGGCCTTCCTGCTCTCCCCCGCCGCCTCGTACGTGACCGGCCAGACGGTCGGCGTGGACGGCGGGATGGTCCGCACCCTGCCCTAGTCGTTGCCTTGCTTGACGTTGCCACGTGCTGCCGCGTAGTGTGGCCGCCGGGCACCCGCCCGGTCGCCGAAGGCAATCACGGACCCGGCCCA
>Ga0209320_10000625_pt1 | contig 18165 bp, 28 predicted proteins | sample Rifsed13ft4_FD_184008 | JGI IMG/M metagenome (GOLD analysis project Ga0209320, IMG submission 184008) | Soil microbial communities from Rifle, Colorado, USA - sediment 13ft 4 (version 2) | ecosystem: Environmental > Terrestrial > Deep subsurface > Rock core/Sediment | place: Rifle, Colorado... | reverse complement strand
AAGCTCCTCGGTGGCGTGGTCGTCGTGATCGCGGTCGTGATGATCGTCACGATCATCGTCGTGGAGCACGTGCGGGGCATTCCCGCGCTGCTCGATGTGCTGATCCTCGGCGTGGCGCTGGCCGTCGCGGCCGTGCCGGAGGGCCTGCCGGCCGTCGTGACCGCCGTTCTGTCGATTGGCGTGCAGCGCATGGCCAGGCGGAACGCGATCGTCCGGCACCTTGCGGCAGTGGAGACGCTCGGGTCGGCGAGCGTGATTGCCTCCGACAAGACGGGCACGCTGACGAAGAACGAGATGACCGTGCGGGTGGTGGTCACGGCGAGCGGCCGCACCACGTTCGGGGGCTCGGGGTACGCGCCGGCAGGTGACGTCCGCCGCGACAACGGGGACCCGATCGACGGCGCACTGCGCGTCGAGCTCGATCGGGCGCTCGGTGGCGGTTGGCCCCGCTCGTGCGCCGTGGCGGTATGGGGCGAGCCCGGCGCCGGCAAGTCGCGGCTCGCGGCGCGCTGGGCCGCCCGGGCCGGGCCGTGGCTGCTGGTGGCGACGGAGGCGCCGGCGGCGGACGCCGTAGAGCTCGCCCGGCACGCGGGCGCGGATGTGTCCGCGTGCTACGTGCTCACCGAACTCGAGGCGTGGATCTCGGAGGCGCGGCGGCTCGGGGTGCGAGCGGTTGTGCTCGACTCGATCTCGGCGTCAGCGAGACCCGCCCGCGCCGCCCGCGACGCGGCGCGGGCGGCCCATGAGCTCGGCGCGCTCGTGTTTGTTCTCGCGCATCGGACGCGGCGCGGGCGAGCGGCCGGCGGCGCCGCCGTCGAACACTGGCCCGACGCGACCGTGACCGTTGCGCCGCGGGGCCGGGACGCGGCGGGTGTCTCGGTGCGCAAATCGAGATTTTGTCCGCGCACCGGGCGCGCGATTCGCGTCGGGCTCACAAACGACAGCGGCCCCGAGATCTGACTCCCGGGGCCGCTGCGGACGGGCGCGGCCGCTCAGCCGAACGGCAGGAGCCCTTGGGTTCGGTCTCGCAATCGTTGCCGCGGAGGAGGCAGCGCGCGCGCGAGGAGCCGTCGCGCGGCCTCAGCGCGGGAAAGCGGGGTGCGGCAGCGCGCGATTTCGGCGCGCCGCCAGCCCTCGAGCCGCGAGAGCGTCTCGGTGTCCAGTCGCACGATGAAGCAGCGATCGAGGGCCCGGTTCATTTGGGTGGCTCCCGGCGGGGTTCGCGGCGGGGCCGACGCGGGCCTAGCGCGAGATCGAGAGCGGCGTCGGCGATGTCGAGCGCCGCGAGCATACGCAGCCAGGTCGCGACCGACAAACCCGAACGGGCACTCGCGTGCCGCCAGGCAGCGAGCTCGGTGGCGTTGACCGCGACCTCGACGCGCAGACCCCGTTTGCGCGCGGGGTGCGCGGCCCCGTCTAGGTGCACAAGTGCGGCGTCGTGGGCGGCGGCTTTGTTAGACATTGAGACCCCTTATCGCTTGCAGCCAGCGCTCCTTCCACTCCCCCTTCGGAAACGAATGCGCGAACAAAAACGCAATTAGTTCCCCGCTACTGAACCCGCCGCGGCACGTGCCCTCGACGAGCTCCGGTTGCGGGCCGTAGATGGCACAGTAGACCTCGTAAGCGCGCATCGTTACGCACACCGGCGCCGTGGCGGGTCTCCGGTCGCGCGTGTTCGCCTGGACCGGATGAATCTGCGGTTCGTTGGGGGTGAGGCTCATAACTCCGTCTCCTTGGCGATTTTGGCGATTTTGGCGGCATTGGCGGTATCGGCAGCAGCGACGTAGGCAGCGACGTAGGCGGCGCGGGCAGCGACGATGGCGGCGTCGTACGCGGCGCGGGCAGCGGCGCGAGCGTCGAGAGCGGCGGCGTAGTCGACAGCGGCGTCAGCGATGGCGGCGAGAGCGGCGTCACCGGCATCTCCAGCAGCGTCGCGGGCGTCGTAGGCGTCGCTGGCGGCAGCGTAGGCGTCGCTGGCGTCCTGGGTCGCGACGGTGGCGGCGGCGAGGGCAGCTGCGCAGTCGTCGTAGGCGTCGCGGGCGACGAGGGCCGCAGCGCAGGCGACGGCCTTGGGGGTGAGGCTCATGTCGTCACCTCCGGAGCCGCCCCGAACCCTCTCCAGTCGATCTCGTCGACGCTCGGCCCCGCACTCGCCAGCCGGGCGCACTCCTCGGGGCTGTCGTCTCCGGAGGGCTCGGCCATCACGACCAGGCACATCCCGCCCGTGTCGCGATACTCGGCGAGTGCCACGGCGCGCTCGTCGCCGGTCAGAGCGCTGCCCGTGTCGAGCCAGTAGAGGGGGACTGCGCGCCAGTCGCAAATTGCTGCTATGGAAGTGGTCATCGGTCATCTCCTGGTTGCTTTCCGGGTGCTCGTAGCACCCAGAGACCACCATATCCCCGGGGCGTCCCCGGGTCAACCCCGTATCGTATACGTATGTCTACTTTCAAACACCCATTCAGTGCGCATCGCCCGTTCAGTGCCGCGCCCTGAACGCATGTTTCCCCTAAAACATCCGGCAATTGCGCCATTTCGCCCGAGGCGGCCCGCTGGCGCGCTTTCGCCGCGGGGCGGCCTAGCGGTCGGTCTGCCGCCCCGAACGCTCACCTGGCTCGACCTGGTGAGCGCTCGGTAGCCCTCCCGTCGCCCCCTGAACACACGTCCAGCCCGCGGCGGCGAGCGCGAGCCCGAAGACCACCCCGGTCGCGAACGGCCGCGCACGCCAGGGGGGCGGCGCCGCGGCGAGCTCGGCGGCCTCGCGCTCGAGCTCTACGGCCACGTCCCGCCAGTAGTGAGCCGAGCGCGCCAGGTCCGCCCAGGCCGAATCTCCTCGTGATCGCTCAGGTAGATCGTCCGGCTGCCAGGTCACGAGTAGGCCCATCTCCGACTGTGGATTTCCACCGGCACCTGCTCGCCGGATTCGCCGAGTCGCGCGCGCGACAAGATCGTCTCGAGCTCGACGGCGCGACCGTCGAGCTCGACAACGGCAGACACATGGTCCAGGCGCGCCCCGTGCCACCGGGGTTCGAGACGGGCGCGCATTCCGGCGGCGAGAAAAAGCGCGACGGCGAGCACGGCCTTGCCGTCACAGTCCTCGGGGCGCTCGAGCGTCAATGGCTCGGTCGGCGGAGCGTAGGCGCGCGTGTAGCCCGCGATGTCCTCGCTCCCTACCCGGTCGGTGTCGGTGGCGTAGCGTATCCAGTCGCGCGCGACCGCGTGCACTAGCTGCGCGTACCTCCGCGCCGCAACGGCCGGAGTCGGGGCGTGGAGCTCGGCGGCGCCCCAGAGATGTTCGGCGAGCTCGCGCACGCCGCGCTCGCGCGCGCCGCGCTCGCCGAGCGCCTGTAGCGCGTCCCATTTTTCGCGATCGTTGCTCACGACTCACCCCCGCCCCCACCGTTCGGCCCGGTGCCCGCTGGCGGCGAGCCCTTTTGGATTTCACTGAACGCTTTTAATCCTTCGACCAAATCCTTGATGGTCGAGTCCTCTTCGCCTTCGGCGCGCGCTTCGGCGGCGCCAGCGGATACTTCCTGCGCGAATTCAATCCCTTTGATGAATGCCGCTGTCCCGCCTTGCTCGCTGCGCGGCATGCGCATCGCGGCGAGCTGCGCGAATAGCTCGCTTTGCGATTTCGCAAAACCGGCGTGCAAGCTGGCCATCGCCTCTACGTGCGCGGCGGACTGCGTGTCCGATTTGGTGAGCATACCCAGTAGTAGTTGAGTGTTCGTGGACTCGCGCGAGCTGGCCATCTGCTGCTGCACCTGCATCCACTGCAACATCATCGGCACCAGATCGGTTGCGCCTCCGAGTGGGGCCGCGGCGGGCGGAGCCGGGGCGGGAACGTCGCGTTCGTCGAGCGGGAGGGGCGGTCCCGCGAGCGTGTAGCGGCGGCGGGCGGTGATGCGCGAGCCGTCGCGTGAGCGCGCAATCAACTCGTAGCAGCCGCCGCCAAATAGCTCGGCGATGTCGGAGAGCTCGCGCAGGTCCTCCGCTGCGAACCGCCGCGGCGCCCAGCGCTGCGAACCGCCTTCGTGGCGCGTGACGTGTATCGCTCCGACCTCGGGCGCGTCGGTTTCGTCTTCGGCGGGGAATAGTGGATGATTCATGAGACCTCGATGTTCAGGGCGGTGGTTATTTCCGCGGCGGTGTCGTCATCGTCGGCGACAGCAGCGCGAAGAATTGCGGCCACCCCGGCGGCGGAGCGGCGGTGCAGATCAATTGTGCAGCGCCGGCGGGCGCCGGTGCGCTCGCGCGCGGCGAGCAGCACGCGCGGGCCGTCGGTTTCAATGGCGATACGCCACTCGCTCACAAGTAAAACACCCCGATGGCCCCGAGGATTGCGAGCGTCAAATTGTCGCCACCGGCGGGCGGCGCGGCGGGCGGCGCGGCGGGCGGCGCCGCGCGCGCCACGAGATACGGCGAGACGATGTGCTGCCACCAGTGCCCGGCCAGCAGCGTTGCGTGCTGGCCGTGTTTGAATCGCAAACCGTAATCCGCCCAGAGCAAACCACCGGCGCCAACGGTGCGCTCGGGGGCGGGAATGCCGTCCGGGAGCGCGACCGGCGCGAGGTCGTACGGCGCGAGGAGCGCGGCGACGGCGCGCGAGCACGACGGATATCCTGGACCGGCAGTGCCGCTCGTTGTGAAAGTGAGAAGCGCGTCGCCGGCGATCGCGCGCTCGACCATCGCGACGTGCCCGCGTTTGCGCGCTAGGTCGGGGCCCGTGTAGTAGCTATCTGCCGAGTGATGTGCCGCTATTTGATCGGCCCCGGGTCCGCGTAGTAGATGCTCGATCAGTCCGTAACCGGCGCTGAATGAGCTAGTTCCCACAAGCTCGGCGGGGTCGAGCTTGACGCGAGCGCGCGCGAGTAGCGCGCGGAGCGACCCGCCTAACTGAGCGCCGAGCGCCGCGAAGTGCGAGCTCCCGATCGCCTTGGCCGACGGGTCCGGTGAGCTTCCTCGGCTCACAACCACGAGCCGGGCGCCATCGGGAAGCGCCCCAGGGGGCAGGTTGCTGGCCATTACGGGGCCAGTCCAAACGACGATCGGGCCGGGGGTCATGAGGTCCTTGCAAGCCGGGCTTGGGGGCGGCTTGCAAGGATAGCTTGCCCCGGGCTTGGGCGACCTTGCAAGCCCGGGGCGATTAGTGCCGGTTAAGCCCGGCTGGCGCGGCCGAGCGCGCGAGCCCAGGCGCCCAGGCTCGCCCGGTGAGCCCGGCGACCCGCGGCTTTGGCTTCGTCGGACGGGAGACCGGCGGTGAGCGCGCGCGCTCGAGCGCGGCGGTAGGCGCGCCGCGCGGCGGCGGTCACCTCGATCGGGCGCTCGCTGGGCCCGGGGGCAGCCAACCACGCCGCGGCGAGCGTAGTGTAGTTCGCCGCGGGCGACGGGAGCGACGGCGACGGCGCCGACGGGGGCGGGGCCGGCGGCACGAAGGGCGCGAGCTCGCGCGGGGCCGGGGGCGGGCCGGGCGCGAGCTCGGGGAGCTCGCCGATCGAGCTCGGTGACAGTCCGCGCCCGCTCGCGTGCACGTAGCCTTCGAGCTGCGCCAGCGTCGCATGGCCCGTGCGAGATTGGGCGGCACGCAGATCGCCGCCGGAGCCTCTCACCTCGAGGCTCGCGAATGAGTGACGCAATGAGTGAGGTACCCAGCGATGCACATTCGGGAGACCGGCGGCGGTGACGAGCACCCGGAGCGCGCGCGTCGAGAGCACCGTGCCCGAAGTGCGCCACGCGCCAGCGCGCGACGGGAACACGGGGCCATCGTCGCGGTACTGCCCGAGCTCGGCGAGCCTGGCTCGCGCGGCGGCGAGAAGGGTGACAAGCGCCGGGTGCATGATCTGTCGTCGCACGCGCCGCCCTTTCGTTGGGTCGCGCGGGCGGTCGGTCCAGCGTTCGCGCCAATCTCGCGCCGCCTGGTAGCGCACCACCAGCATTCCGCCGGCCAGGTCCACGTCATCCCAACCGAGCCCGGCGGCCTCGGCGACGCGCACGCCCGCGAGCGCGAGGGTGGCGACGCGGGCGACCAGATCGCCTGCCGGCTCGCGCTCGCGCGCGGCAGCTAGCAGTCGCGCGAGCTCGGCCGGTGACGCCAGCGCTTCGCGTGGAGACAGCGATGCGGCGCGCGCTGGGCGAAAAGCTCCCCACGGATAAGACTCGAGTGTTCCGTCGCCGAGCGCCTGCCTCACTATGCCCGCGAGCACGTAATATGCGGCCTCGCGAGATTTGGGCGCGCGGTGCTCGGCCTCGAGCGTGGACAGCCACGTTCGGAGGGCGGACTCGGTGAGCTCCGGGAGTGGCACTCCGCCAACATACGGCTGCACCCGCCGCGCCCACGTGGAGCGTGAGACGCGGCGGGCGCTAGGACTCAGCCCGGCTAGATAACTCGGCCACAGGTCGGCGGCGGTGCGGCGCGCAGCGGCGACAGGAGCCGCGCGGAGCTGCTTCGTCGCGGTCGCGATCGAGACAAGGCCGTAGCGCAGATCGGAGCGCGTCGTGCGCAGCCGCTCTAGCCGCGCCTGGAGCTCGCCGAGCGTTTGCGCGGTAATCGAGAGGCGGGCGCCGGTGACGGGGTGGCGGGGCTGGGCGCGGTACCTCCCGTCGGGGAGTCGCTGCCACGTTTCGCGTTTTCTGACCACAGGAACTCCGCTTGTAGAGAAGGGGGAGGAAGGGGAGGAAGGGGAGGAAGGGGAGGAGTGCGCGCGAGGGCGATGAGCGCGAGGGCGCGCGAGGGGTAGACCTTCGGTAGGTGCTCGCGGCGCCAGGGGGAGCCCGGCTCCTCACGGGGCTCTAGGTCGCGCATGATTTCCCATGCGCCGCTGACGCTTTCGACGCGCCGAACGCGCCAGTTACCCATCCGTGCACCGGTCACAAAGCCATGGGAGAGGAGAGGCCGGGTCCGCCGCTTCTTCCACGCCACAACCGGGGCACACAAAGTCCTCCGCTGGCACCAACCGGGTCACGATCGATGCGGGCAGCAACGGCATGAGGATGCCGTACGCCCCGGGCTTGCGGAGCACGATCGGCGTCGTAGGGGATGTGACGTGCGCGGTGATCCAGCCCTCCGCGCGGTCATAGAGCAGCGATAGGCGTTCGGCGTCGATGGCGATTCGCATGTCGCCGGCTGCCCAGATCTCGAGTGTCTTATCCGGGAGGGGAGGAGGCGGAGCGTAATAAGGGCGCACGGTCAACGCGCGCTCGAGCACGGAGCGAATGCCATCGGCTCTTGGTTGCGTCAGATCGTCGCGCGGAGACAGCACTGGGGTCCGCGTCAGCAACGCCATGGCCAGGTCGCCTAGTACGTCGTAGACCCGCCCGCGAAATTCGATCGTGCCCCACGGGGCCAAGCCAGAGGGATTTGGGTTCATGACTCGGTTTCCCATTGCTGTGCGATCTCCACGAGCGCGGCGGATACGTCCGGCTCGCACGCTATCAGTGCATTCGCGCGCGCCCACAATCGCCGCGGGGCTTCCTCTCGCGCGTAGCGCTCGAACGCGAGCGCGACGTGCGGCGCCAGATCTGTGATGGTCTGGAAATCCAGCGCCCAATCCTCGCGGTAATTGTAAGAGAGAGCGAGCCTCGCGGCTGCCAGCGCGCGCGAGGGGGGTTTCGTCGTTGTCGTTGTAGGTGTCGTCATTGTCCTTGCTCCTTCTGTCGTTGCAGGTTCGTAATTGCTTGCGCGGACGCTGCACGCGGCGGCATCCAGAGTCCCCGAGCGCCGGTGCACGGTACGGGCGGCTCGACCCGGAGCACGCTGGACAGCGCCCATGCATAGCCGTCCGCTGCGCGCCAGGGCGCCTGCGCGACTATCCACGCCGGCGGCGGGGGCGGCCCGGTCCAGGTGCCACGAGCGTCGAGGATCGCCACGACCCGGCACGCGGCGATGATCGCGCCGCGCGCCAACTGGGAGAGCGGCGGCACCTCGATGGCGGTGGCCGCGGCTCCGGTGATGGCGCTCGCGCCGGCGGAGTACTCGGTTCGAGTGCAGCCCTTCGCGGCGTGGAGCCAGATCCACCCCCGGTAGCGATCGGTCCAGTCGCGGTTCTCGTAGCGCTTGCGGGCGTGGACGATCGCCCATGCCCAGGGCTGGCGGACCGTGAGTGCCGGCGCGTCGACCCCGGGGCCCGGCGCGGCGGGGGCCCCTAGGTGGCGATCGATGGGCGCCGGTGGCCGACGGGGAGCAGCCGGCGGCCGAGCCCCGCTGGCGAGCTCGAGCCAGCACCGCGAGCACCAGCGCTGTGATCCCTGCTCCGCGCGACGAGGATCGAGCGGGCCGAGCTCGAGCATCACGACGGGCACGACCCCGCACACCTCGCACTGAACGCCCGAGCACCCCTGCACGCCTGTCACCCTACCCCGGCGATAATCGTGCCACGCACTACTGATAGAAGTTTGGCACGCCCCTGGCACTGTCCTGCACTGAAACACTCTGGCACAGCACCAAAACCCCTGCCGTCGCGCACGACTGATAGAAGTATATCATATGCGGGCTCAGTGCCAAAAGCGTGTTTCCGCCCGCGATTCCGCGGGCTTAGAGGCGACGGGATTTCGCGAGCGACGGAGTGCTTGGCTTGCTCGGTGCCTGCTACGGCGTTCAGGCGTGAACGCCCGTGCGGTGAGCCTGGCCGGGCAGCCCGCACGCCGGCGCGAGCCACGGGCGCCCGCAGGCTCGACAGAGCTCGTGCGGGATGACGGGGGTTGCACTGAACGCCCGGTACTGAACGCGCGCGTAGCGGAATAGTGCCACTTGGCACGAGCGAAACGCCGAACGGCCGTTCAGGTGCGATACTGAGCGGCCGTTCAGGGTTGTCACGAGCTGTACCGGCTGGTATGTGTTGCATTGCCGTCGTCCTTGCAGTCACGGCAGCGCGCCCGGGCAAACCCCTCCCCTTTGCCTGGGCGCGCCTCTTTTGTGTACTTGCTTCTATCAGTCGGGGGCTGGGGCGTCAACTAGGCTACGCGACGACGGCCGGGAGCGGGCCGAGGACCGGATAGCCCGCCGAGCTCAGGCGCACCGACGCGCCCGCCGGCGCGGTGCGCGCGTAGTAACGCTGTGCCGGCAGCGTCCGCCCTTCCCACGCATGCGGGCGCTCGGCGAGCGCCCGCAGGATGGCTCCGATGTGCTCGGACCATGCGGGCGGTGTCGGGTCGGGAGCCCAGGCCCATCCCCAGTGCGCGCGCCGCGGCGGGGCGGCGACGAAGTGCGCCCAATCCCATCCGCCGGGATCGAGGGTCGCCTCGAGCGTGTACCAGCGGCCCGGCGGAATCGGAGCGGGATGCGGGCGAGGAGCAGCGTACGCCCACGCACCCCACCAGATGTGCTCGCGCCACGCGCCAGGTCGCTCGAGCGCGAGACGGAGGAGCTCGGCGCGAGCGGCGTCGGGGGCGACGACGATCGGATAGCGCGGGGCCGCGCTGGCGGCGCCGGTGCCCGTCCACCACCAGAGTGCGATGGGTGGCATTTAGCGCCCCGAGTAGCGCGTCGCGCGGGCGGCGGCCTCGAGGATTGCTACGTGGGCTTCTTCGAGGACAGTGATGGCCGTAACCTCTTCCTCGGGCTCCTCGCCTGTCACCCAGGGCGGGCCGGTCCAGGGGTCGGTGTCGAGCTCGAGCTCAGGGTCTCCAGCCGCTCTAGCGCGTCGTGCGTGCGCTCCGCGAGCACCCTCATCGCGTGCGCCTCGCGCTGAGCGTCCGTTAGGCGCGCCGCTCGCTCCCGGTCCAGCGACGACCGACAGGCCGCCATCTCGATCGTCAGTTGCGCCCGGAGTTGCTGCGTCTCGAGGCGCGCTGTCTCGCGGGCCACGTCCAGCGCCTCCCGGCTGCCCGCGCGAGTCTCCGCGAGCTCGCGCCGGGTCCTCACGAGCTCCGTCGCGAGGAGCGCAATCAGCGAACCCACGGCTCCCCACTGAGCGATGACCCATGCGAGTCCCTCTGTCATTTGCCACGGAGAGCTCCGGTGATTGCGCGAATATCCGCGGCGAGCGAGTCCAGCCGATCGGCGAGCGCCATCACCCGAACCACCGCAGCAGCGCCAGCAACGTCATCGCGAGCCGGAGACTGTCGGGCTCCGGCTCCGGCGTCGCCGGCGCCGGAGCCCCCGCTTTTGGGCCCGCACCGGCGAGGACGGCGAGGGTGGAGTTGTGGGCCGCGACCACGCGCGAAATGTAGCCTGTGTTTTCTCTCATTCCCCACGGCGACTTGGCGCTCGAGTGCGGCGCTCCTGTCTTCGCGCTCGCACCGGCGTTGTAACCGGACGCGATCTTCGGCAGGTCCGGCCCCATGCGGCGCGCGTGACCCGCCAGGATGCCCGCACCAACGTCGATGTTCGTGGGGCCGTCGGCCATTTGCGCCCTGGTCCTCCCTCCCCAATTGAACGGCATGATCTGCATGAGCCCGTACGCGCCCGCCGAGCTCGTCAGGGTGGGATCGCCTAGCGTCTCCGCGTAGATCACGGCGAGAATCCACGACACGGGGATCTGATGCTTGGCCGCGGCGCGTTCGGTGTCGGGTCGCCAGCGTGTGATGACTCGCGCGCAGAGCGCCTCGAGCTCGCGCGCGGTGAGCTCGGGGACCGCGCCATCGACCTGCACGCTACCGTCGCTCAGGGTGAGCCACGTGCGGACCATCAGCGCCCCCGGCGGTGGACGAGAGTGGCGGCGAGCCAGCGATCGGCTGCGGCCTCCGACGCGAGCTCGGAGGCGGACGCGAGCAGCGCGCGATGCCACACGGCCGGCGACCCCGGCCCAGCGCGCACGGCCAGATCGATCGCTCTGCCGAGGAGAGTGACCACGCGCTCGAGTGCTTCGGGCTCGCGAACGGCGAGCTCGGCGAGCATCGCTCCTAGCTCGGCGGCGCGGCGCACCAGAGCGCTCATGGGTCCCCCTGTAGCCACCGATCGAAGCTCGCCTGGTCGGCGAGCGCGGAGTCCTCGAACGCACAGCGCTGCGCCGCGGTGACCCGACGCATGGCGCCATCGCACTGGGTGCGGAGTAGGCGAGATGTGCGCGCGATGAGTAGACAGTCCTCATCAGCGAGCTCCTCATATTCCCCGAGTAGCACGCTCAATAGGGCCCAGACCAGACGTAGCTGTTCGTGCTCGTCGGGCTCAGCCCTCGGCGCGCCGCGGAGCGTCGCACCCAGCTTCTCGCGCTCCGCTCTGACCTCCCGCGCGGTGCGCCATGTCCCAGTAGGGAGGTTCACGGAGCGCACCGCACCCAATTCTCGCGCGCGACGCGAGCGCGCGCGTCTATCTCCGGTCGCGCTCTACAGTCGGGACCCGCGCCGAGGCACGCCCGGGCGAGCTCGGCGTGATAGCGAGACTCGATCGCGGCGAGCGCGGCTGGGGTGCACGGCTCGTGCGTGGCCGAGCAACCGATGGCGAGAGCGAGAGCAGTGATGGTGTAGGGTCGGCTCATGATTGCTCCACGGTGACGCACGGCACGTGGGTTGATGGCGCGACATCCGCGATTGTCGCGATTGCGACGCGGTCGCCAACGACGACAGCGAGCGGAGTCGCTGTCAGAACGATGCCGACAGCGGCCGAGGACTGCACCCACGTAATCGCCGTTGGCGCGCCGTTCAGAACGACCGTATAGGTGACGACGGAGGCTCCCAGCGGTATCTGATTTGTCGAGCGCCAGTTCGCCAAGATGCCAGCTTGTTCGACCACTCGGCTCACCAGCGCGTTCGTGGCAGCGCTGGCGCCGGCTCCGCCTGGCCATAGATACCGGGTTGCAGCTTGCGCCGCGATGGCGCTCCACTCTAGCCGCGCTGGCCCCACAGGCCCCACCGGCCCCGCCGGTCCCGCCGGCCCTGCGGCGCCACGCGGAGCGAACCCGCTCACGGTCTAGCCCCCCAGGAGATTTGCCAGGATGCGATCGCCGCGGTCGCCCCGAACCCCACCGGCCCTAGCGGCGCGACGGGGCCGGGCCAGGTTTCGCTCCACGCCGCTCCGGCCGGGATTACGATCGCGGCGCCGCCGGAGATCGCAATGGCGCCGTCTGCCACGCCGGCGATGGCGCTGACCTGGTGCAGTCGCGAGCCCGCGGGCGTCGCAACTGCGGCGAGACCGACACCAGATAGATAGCCCCAGCCAGTGGCCGCGGGCGGCGGCGCCTCGCCCTCGAGCGCGACGAACGGGACCTCGCCAGCGAGACACCCATCATCGGCGGCGAGCCCCACGAGCTCGACCGCGCTCGGGACTCCGTCCTCGAGCGTGGCGAGCACGGCCCACGACTCGGCGCCCGGGCACCAGCCGATCGCGACGGCGCGCGTCAGTCGCGTGGCGCCACCGAGCGGCGCCTGCGTCACGAGCTCACCGAGCTCGACCTGACCGCGCGCCAGCAGCGCGTACAGGCGCAGCCGCCAGCGCGCCTCCGAGCTCGGCGCTTGCGAGAGCGAGAGCACGCACGACGGCCGATGGTCGCGTTCATCGAGCGCGATCCATTGTCCAGCGGGCAGGGGTCGCAGCGGAGTCATGATTGCTCAGCCGCGGAATTGTAGCGCCGTTGGCGCGATGCCCCGGAGCAATCCCCAGCGAAGCGGCACGACTTCGCCGCTGAGAACGCCGTCGAAGACGCCTCCCGCGTATCCGCTCACGGTGAGAAGGAGCGGGTCGCCGTCGCCGGAGAGCGCCGGGTTGGGACCGGGCTCGTCGTAGGTCACAGTGGTTGCGTCACCGGGCCCATCGGTTGGGTCAAGTGCGGGCTGCTCGGAGAGAATCGCGAGCGTGATTGCGGCGGCGATTGCCGCCGCGGTGTCGAGCGCGGCGACTACGATCGGCACGATGGGCGCGCCGGTCGGCACATGAGTGCCCGTCACGACGATCTCATAGGTCACGTCCGCCCCCGTCGATGGGACGTTGAATTTTTGTGTCACCGGGTCCGCAGCAAGCGCGGCAGCGTCGCCGAGGACGGAGACGAGGCCACTGGCGCGCGTGCCAGGGCCCGCGCCCGGGTACATGTATGGCGTTGGCGGCGCAGGGTAGGTCGGATACCAGTTCCAGGCCGGCCAGGTCATCGGCTCTCTCCCTCAATATAGCGGCAGAAAAACGCGAGGCTCACGAGCACATCCTCGTGCGTCGGGTCGGCGCCGGCGGCGACGGGGATCTTCCAGCGGAACGCGACGCCCACATCGGGCGAAGCGTTGGCGAGCTCCACGCGGACCAGGCGCGGAACGAGCAGTGCGCTCATCGCCGAGAGCGTCACGAACGCGCGCTCGCCGCCCGCTGCGGTGACGTTCTCCAGGCGGTTCGTCAGGCGCTCCTGATCGTTCACGTCGATTAGGATGGCGATTTCGTCGAGCGTTGGGATGCGCAGAGCGGGTGCGGAAATGGAGCGCGCAATCACCGTTGGGTGAAAGCCGACGATTTCGAGCGGTCCGCGGAAGCGGAGCGGGATGCGCGGGGTCTCGGCGACGGCGCCATCGAGCTCAGCGGAGACCTCCCACGTGAGAGGAGCGACGGGCGCCGCGAGCGTCGCGTGCGGTTGGTTCATTTGCATGAGGAGCTCCGTGGCAACGCGCGACGCCGGGCGCGCCGCGCGTTGCCGGTGGAATCAGTTTTCGCTTGGCAGATCGACGCCCAAGCCGAACAGTCGCATGGTCACATCGAGATAGATGCGAGTGGGAGTGACGGCTGCCTCGGCGCCGGGCATGGTCACCAAATTGATCGGACACACGATCGCTTCCTCGAGATCAAGGAACGCTGTGAATTCGGAGTCGGGTTGTCCGTCTCGGCGCCACAAGAATCCCTCGGGGATGCGCCAGCGGTTGGCGCTCGAGGGCTCTCCGTTCGCACGGAGATAGCTCGAGGCGCCGGCCTGCGGGAGCAGGTCCGCTTTGCCGAGTCGCTTCAGTCCCTTGCGATCGAACTCGAACGACAACGCCAACATTGGCGCGCACGCCTGGAATAGTGCGGTTTCCAAATTGAAAGGCGAGCCCACCTGCGGAGGGGCAATCAGCGCTGCCGGGTCGCAGAGCGCGACGTTGCCGTTCAGCGCGGCTACCACGTCCGCATCGGCGACCGCGGGGTGATCTGCTTCGGCGTAGCGCACGGCGTAGCCGCCGCTCGAGAGACCCACTCCTTCGATGATGTAGTCCTCCGCGCCGTTCGTAGATTTTCCGGCGCCCTGGTTGGTGTCGGCCTCGGTTGCGGCGACCTGGACGCCGCGTTTGACGACGGGGGATCCTACCCCGTAGTTGAAAAGCGCCAACCGTTGACCGGCGCGCGCAACAGCGAAGGCAACGCCCGCCGCCGCGATCGTGTCAACCACTTGCCACTCGATCCAACGGGTCGAATGGTAGGGCACGGTGCGCGCAACAAACGGCTGGCCGGCGGCCTCGTAGGCGGCGAGTACCTTGGAGCGTGCGGAGACGAATAGTTCAGCCATGGGATGATCCTCGTATTTTTTTTGTTGGTGAGGGAAATGGCGCGCCCCGCAGTGGGGCGCGCGGAGTGTCAGAGGCCCATCGCCTCCGCTACGGAGTGACGCACCTCGGAAACGGGCTCGGGCTCGGGCTCGGACCACGCGGACGTTCCGAGATTGCGCTCGGTGGGTTCGTTGCCACGGAGTTGCAGCGGCTCATTGGGCCGCTGCAAGCCCTTGGTCTCGGCGGCCCTGGCGAACGAGTATCCCATTGCCGCGGCGTAGCCGGCGGCTCCGACCATTGCGGCCCCGGCCGCTGCGGTGCTCGCCTTTTTCTTCAAGAAGTGGCCGCCCACGAGCATGAGCCCGGGCCCGATGTACCACGATTTTTGCACGGTCTCGGAGCGCTCGGTCGCCGCGCGGTGTGCGAAATACGAGACGGCCCCGACGATGGCGCCAGTGGTGGTGCCCTTGGTGCCGGCGAATGCGGCGCGGCCGATCGCGCGCGCCTTGGACGATTTCTTGTCAGCCATGATCGTTTTCCTTCTCTTTCATTTGATGAGCATCCAGAGGACCAGGCCCCCGACAACGATCGTTCCCACCCCGAACCCCGCCGCGGCGGACTCGAAAATCCCCGGCGACGGTACGCCGCGCGGGAGTGGAAGGATCGTGGTCGTCGAGGCTGCGTAGTCCGCGGCGCGCTTGGCGCTCGCGTCGAGAGCGCTCTTGGTCGCCGCGTCGAGCGGCAGGGGCTTTCCCGCTGCCTTCTCGCGCGCGATGTGCTTGTCGGTTAACGCGACGGCTTGCGCGTGCTCGGCGAGCATCGCACGCGCGACGGCGTTGCGCGCCAATTGCCGATCGATCACGGCAGCGGCCTGGTGCGCCACATATCCGATTGCGACGGCGCTCGAGATTGCGATCGCGACAACCGCCAGGACGGGCAGAGCGCCGGTGTCGGCCGGTGTTTCCGTCTTAAACGCCACCAGCGGCTCGCGCGCGTCGCCGACCATCAGCGCGTCAAAGGGAGCATACAGCGCCACTGCGGCGCGACGACGATCGCCGCTCGGGGCGTCCGGGTTCCACGGGTCGATTACCAGTTCCGCGCCGGCGGCTACCGTCCCAACGAGATGACCCATGCATCGTGCTGTTGCAACGACGATCGCGCGCAGCTCGGCCGTGCGCACCGGCAGCGGCCCCGATTGCCAGTCACCAGCAATGGCGCGCTCTAGCCCGCTCGCAACGCGCGGGAGTAGAGCGGGGTCGGAGTGGGTCCAGGCGGCCATTCGAATCACATCAGGAAATACGCGGCGGCGGCGGCGACGCCGAGCAGCAGATCGTCGCCTTTTTTTGCCGGCGCCGGCGCGCCGGCGATCGGGGGTGGAGGGGGCGGCAGTGCAGGGAACGGCGTAGTCGGAGCCGGAGCGCTCGGCGCGGCGGCGGGCGCCGTCACGCCCGGGATCTGCGGCACCGTGAGCGGCCCGAGCGGCGTCGGGATCGTGAGCGGCGGAGAGGGCTCGGGGGCTGCGCCCGGCGCGGGAGCGGCCGGCGCGGCAGCGTGCTGCTCTGCCCAAGCGCGGAGCGCGTCGGCGTGCGGCTGAGTGAGTGTGCCGTCCGTCGCGAGCGTCGGCGAGCGGCCCTTCTTGTTGTGCCAGTTCGCATAGGATGCGAGCGCGAGCTTGTCTCGCGGTCCCCAAGCCGGGTTCATGTCCTCGAAGCTCGTTCCGTAGGCGCTCGGCCCGGCCTGAGCGGAGCCGTCTGTCGCCGACCATGCCGCGAGCGTTCCTTTGGCTTGCAGGATCGTAAGCGCGGTAACCCCGGCCGCGGCCTCGGGGGCCGGGGGCGGAATCGGGGGCGTAGGCACCCCCGGCGGGAGAGGCGCGGCGGCGGGCGCGGTCACGCCCGGGATCTGCGGCACCGCGATCGGCCCGAACGGCGTCGGAATCGTAGTGGGCACGGTCGGCGCTGGTAGCGGAGCGGCGCCCGGCGCTTGCCACGCAACCGGAGTGTTAATCGTGAGGCCGGCGTACCAGGGTTCGAGGCCGGACCAGATCACTTTGCCGCTCGAGTCCTTTTTGTGCACCTCTTTCATGCTCAGGTGCGCATTTGCGGCTGGGAACTCGTGCCACTTGCTCGCGACGCCGGTCAATTTCGCGGCGAGCGCGGCCGGAAATTCGCCGCTCTTGAGAGTCCATTTGGCCGGAGCGTCAAGCGCTCCCGTGTCGCCAGCGACGGCGCGGGCGTCCGTCGTGAGAGCACTCATCGGCACGCGCGAGTGGCGAGCCACGAGCGCGACAGCGGGGCGGGAGAGCGCGCGCCAGCGGAGCCCGATGCCGCGCCCGAGCGCGGCGCGCGCGGTGCTGACCGGCACGCCGAGGCGCGAGGCGAGAGCCGCCGGGGAGCTCGCGCCGAGCGATGGATCGCGAGCGATGGCGCCCAGGGCGAGGCGCACGGTCGGGTGCGCGGCGGATATCACGCGCGGCGACGCGGCGCCGGCGCGGGCGAGTAGAGGGTCGATGCGCGACAGACCGCGGGAGGGGATGACAGTGGGCATGGGTCTCCTCGTAAAGAGCGATGATGCGGTAGCCGTTGCTTTCGCTCGCACCGCGGCGGACGCGGCGCTGCGAGCGGCGCCGGCGGGATCGCGGATAGCGTTGTTTGCCGCCGCGCGCGCGGCGGCTAACGGGTCGGGTTCGCCAGCGGCGGCGCGGGCGGCGAGCCCGACCGCTGCATCGAAACCGACGCGGGCGGCCGGCGGCAAACGCGAGCGCGCCGCGGCGAGCGCCTCTCGCGTGGCGCCAGCAATGAGCGCGGAGCGCGCGGCAGCGAGACCCTGAGCGGGCGCGGAACCTGGGATGATTTGCGAGCTTGCGGCGTCGAGCGCCACCGATAGCGGCGAGCGGCCCTCGCGCAGTTGGTGTGCCGCGCGAATCGCCACATCCAGCCCGGAGGGCGCGGCGCCTTCGGCCGCGGCCCATGCGATCGCCTCGATCGACTCGCCACGCGCGACCGCGGCGACGGTCGAGAGCGCAGCGGACGCGGCCATGCCGAGCGGTCCAGCGTTGCGCAGGATGGTTTGGATGACCGGTAGGGCCTTGCCCGCGATCGTCGTGACACCCCTCGCCACCGAGCTCGCCGCGGCCGTGGTTGCGTCGCCAATCGTCTCCAACACACCAGAGCCCAACCCTTGGCGCCCGTATTCGTCCACGATCGCGAAACCAGCAAACCGCGGCGGGCCCGGCATCGGGATATTGAATCGCCGGAACCCATACAGGGCATCCGGGCGGGTACCGCGCGGATCCTCTCGTTGGCGCTGGAGCTCGCGCGCGGCGAAGCGCGCGCGTAACAGCGGCGCCCAAAAACCATGCAGCGTCGCCTTATTGCCGGACGCGAGATTGGCGGCGTAAAGTCTGCCCTCCGCGGGAGTCAGAGGCAGACCGACGCTGGAGAAGGCGACGGACAGAGGCAGGTCGGGCAACGCGAGAAGCCTACCGCAGGCGTGGTAGGCTCCTCCGTATGCTCGACATGCGCCGATGGGTATGCCTCGCGTGCGCGCGCGCGCGCGAGGGCGAGCTCCCGCCACGCTGGTGCTCGTGCGGGGTCGAAGGGGCGAGCGTGCGCGCGGACGGCGCCGCCGCGCGGGCGCTCGCTGGCGAGCTCCCGGATGACCCGGACGACGGACCCGAGGCGCACGGGGGCGCGCGCGCGGTGCTCGCTGGCGAGCTAGATCGCCCCGCACCCGGCGATCGCATCGACACCGGCTCGCTCGAGCTCGATCGGGCGCTCGGTGGCGGTTGGCCCCGCTCGT
>Ga0209320_10000623_pt1 | contig 18177 bp, 14 predicted proteins | sample Rifsed13ft4_FD_184008 | JGI IMG/M metagenome (GOLD analysis project Ga0209320, IMG submission 184008) | Soil microbial communities from Rifle, Colorado, USA - sediment 13ft 4 (version 2) | ecosystem: Environmental > Terrestrial > Deep subsurface > Rock core/Sediment | place: Rifle, Colorado... | reverse complement strand
GGTCGGCGGCTCCGGCCTGTTCTCGCAGGGGCTCCGCCAAGCCGAGCCCGGGCCTGGGCAGTACATGGTGTTCGCGCTGCCGGAAGAGTAAGAATCGCGAGCGAAGCTCGCTCCTACAAGGACAGGGTGTCGCCCCGACAACCCGGGCCGCGTGCGAGGCGGGCCGCCGCGCGAATTCGTTGCGACTTTACAGATTCTGGTGGCGCGTCGAACGCGTGATAGAGGTCATACTCGTTTTCTCGAGGGTCCGCTACAGTCGAGCTGATCTCATGCCCAGGGAGAGCATCGTGGGACATGCGAAGCGTAAACAACGTCGCCATCCCGCTCCACGAGGTGCAGCGGCAGAAGCCGAAAGCCGCGCGGTGCTCGACGACGGCGCCGTCGATCGGATCCTCGAGCTCAGGTTGGACAGCGAGGACGGCGACCCCGTCAGAGGAATCCGCAACGCGCTCGTCGCGGCCGTCGGCTTTTGGGCCGCGCTCGGGCTCGTATTGATGCTATTGGCCTAGCGCAGATCTCGCGCGCGCCCCCGCCCGCTCAGTCGATGGCGATCTGACCCTCCAGAACCGCGTCGAACAGCTGCATCCGCTCGAGGCTCGGCAAGCGCTCCGCGGCCGGATCGGCGTCGAGAATCGCGGCATCGACACGCTCGAGGCCACGGTGACGCGGCCAACGTGGTAGGCCGCGCCCGTTCGGATCACCGTCACGCGCGAAATTCACCCAGTACGACGAGATCTGGTCCGCGACTTCGCGATCCGCGGCGGATGCCTCGGCGAGGTCGGGGAGGCTCCGGTCCGGAAAGAGCGGCAACTCGCCCAAGTTGTTGAACACGTAAGGCACTTCCGACGCGTGAGTGGCGGGCAACGGCGCGGCACCCTCCGCCGCCGGCGGATTCTGCGCGAAGAGGTACACGTACGAGGCGTTACCGATCTCGCGTTGGTACTCGGCGTAGCGCCGCGCATTCCAGAAGGTTTGATCGCGAAACGTCTCGGCAGAGGCAGTGCCCGCCTCCTCGTTCGTCGCATGCGGGTAGAGCGTGAGATACCGATCCGCGAGCTCGCCGAACCGCCCTTGCGCTTGCTGCGCGAACTGCTCGGGCGTCGTCCGCGCCGGGAAAAATGATTCGTCCTTATTGGCGCCGACCAAGAAGTCGACACGATTCTGCCGCCCTTCGGCGTACGTCATTGCCGGATCCTCGGGGATCGCCCATCCGTCGACGATCATGCCGGCACTCCTGAATTTGGCGACGACGTCCTCGGCGGACATCCCCCGCAAGCCCTCGGCGGTCGTGACGCCGGCCGCGTTGGCCGCCTCGAGGCCCGCTTGCTCCGCTCGCTCGAGCGTGCCGATGCCGGGCGCGACGCCCGGCCCCATGATGCTTTGCGAAATCGCGCGCTGGAACAGGCCTTTAGCGCGCGGCGACGCGATCAACGAGGCGATCGCCATGGCACCGGCCGATTGGCCAAAAATCGTCACGTTGCCGGGGTCGCCGCCGAATGCCGCGATGTTCCGCTCTACCCATTCGAGCGACGCCAGCATGTCGAGGATGCCGTAATTACCCGAAGCTTTACGTGAGGAATCTGCTGTAAGTGCCGGATGCGCAAAGAAACCAAGCGCACCCAGGCGATAGTTCATCGTGACGACGACGGCGCCTTTGGCCGCGAGCGCAGTGCCGTCGTAGAGTGGCACGGAGCCCGCGCCTTCCGTGAAGGCGCCGCCGAAGAAATACACCATGACGGGCAACCGATCGATGGCGGCTTCGGCCGGCGTCCAGACGTTCAAGTAGAGGCAGTCCTCGCTCATCGGCGGCGAGCCTTCCATGGCGGCGATATTGAGCCGCCCCTGGCCCGGCGGCTGAATGCAAACGTCGGCGAACTCGGTCGCTTGACGAATGCCGTCCCAGCTCGCGACCGGTTGCGGCTCGCGCCACCGCAAGTCGCCGATCGGCGGCGCGCCGAACGGCAGGCCTTTGAATACGCGGACGCCCGCGTGCGGCGCGTCTGCGCCGGCGACGAGCCCGGTGTCGAGGCGAACCGCATCGTCGATCGCCGCGCACAGCTCCGCATTGCCGGCGATGAGGCCGGCGCCGACCAGCAAGGCGATTCGCATTAGTTCGCTCCCGTCGCCTGCCCGGCCGCCCGCGCGCGCTCGTAACGCGACGTCTCAATGAAATTACGCACGGCCGTGTTGTCCTCGTGACAGGCGTACTCGAAGAAGCCGTAATCGTCGTCGCGGTACATCGGGTATCGGGCCGTCCACGGTTGCGTCAGAACTTCCGGATCCTCGACCGTCATCGAGTAGTCGATTTGCTCGTCGCTGACGCGCGTGAGCCGCTCGGTGATCTTCATATTTGGCGTCGTCGGCGTATCGCCGCGCGGCGAGCCGGGAATGCCGACGTTCGTCATGCCGCCTACGCCGTTGAAGTTCGTTGTCTCGATGACGAGCGTGCTTCCCTCCCAGTGACCGCGCGGCTCGCCCATCCACTGCTCGATCTCCGCCGTAAGCGCCGCACGGCCGTCCACGGGAATCACGCGCGCTTCGTGAATCATCTCGAGATCGATGACGACGTAGCCCGGAGACTGGTGAATGCGGATGCCGTTGTTGTAGTTGAAGGGGAACATCGACGGCGGTAGCCCGCGCGTGATGCAGCGGTCCCAAGTGTCGAAGTCCGCGACGCTGTCGAACCCTTCTCCGGACGTTTCCGTGCTCCAGCTGCTGCCCATGGTCGCGGCGAGCTCTTTGCCCCGCGCCGTGAGCTCCGGGAAGCGCCCGTTCGGCGGATCGACGAGCAGCGAGTTGATGCGCTGAGCATCGGTCGTCTCCGCCCAGTGACCCATGCCTATCTTGTTGTTCTTGATCTCTTCCTCGTAGCGCGCATTGCGGGTGGTCGCGAGTTGCTCCGCGCGGGCTTGAAACTCTTCTTCCGTGTACTCGGCACGGGTGCCGAATTCTTCGCCGCGTTGGAACGGCGTACCGATCAAATGCTGGATCGGCCACGTGCCGCGTAGGTCGGGATCGCCCCATTCGGTCATCGGGTGTGGTTCACCGGAAGGGTAAGTCAACGCGACGGTGCTTTCCGCCGTGCCGGATTGCTCGCCGGAACAGGCGGCAAGCACAATGGCGGCACCAAGTACGCTCAAAGCGACGACGATTCGCTGTCTCATTGGCTGAAAGCTCCGTAGTTCTTCGCGTTGTCGCGTGGCGACTTTGAGGGTCGAGTATACGCGCCCGGACGCGACGACGGCTAGCCGCCGCCATGGCTCTTAAGCCTCCATGAAACTGGGAATCGCGGCGTGCGCCAGTGTATCGTACGCGACACCCAAACCGCTTCGAAACAACCTCCGGGGGAAGCATGAGACTCTATTCGCTCGCGGCTACCGCCGCAGCCGGCGCCGTCGCCATGGGCGCTGCAACGTCTGCCGTGTTTGCACAGGGCGGCCCCGCTACGATGCCGCCCGGCGACTGGTGGACGATCAACCGCGACCTTGCGACGACGCGCTACTCGCCGCTCGCCGAGATCAACACGAGCAACGTCGCGCGTCTCGCAGAAGCATGGACGTATCAGCTCGGCGCCAACTCGACGGCCGTGCCGATCGTCGTCGGCGGGATCATGTATTTGCCGAATCGCGAGCGCGTCGTCGCGCTCGACGCCGAGTCGGGACGTGAGATCTGGTCCTATACGCTCGTGGCCGAGCCGCTGCCCGAAGGTGCGGAGCCCCCGCCGGGTCCGCCGGGCCCCCCGACGGCCTCGACGCGCGGCGTCGCCTACTGGCCCGGCGATTTCGACCACGCGCCGCGCGTTCTATTCATGAGCCGCTCGCGCTTGATCGCGCTCAATGCAGCGAGCGGCGCCCCCGTGGCGAGCTTCGGCGATGGCGGCAAAGTCGACGTCGGCGTTCCCTATGGGGCGACGCCGACGGTCTATCGCAACGTCGCGATCATCGGTGCGGCGAGCGGCGAGGTGCCGCAGGGTCCGCCCGGCAATCCGCGCGCGTTCGACGTCGTCACGGGTGCCAAGCTCTGGGAGTTCTGGACGGTGCCACGCCCGGGTCAACCGTACAACGAGACATGGGGAGACGGCTGGGACGGCCGTGGCGGTACCAATATGTGGGGTTTCATGGCCGCGGTCGACGTCGCCCGCGGGATCGCCTATCTGCCGATTGCGGGCCCCGCACCCAACTATTACGGGGGCGATAGGCCGGGGGCCAACGTGTTCGGCAACTCGATCGTCGCGGTCGATGCGCGGACGGGCGAGTACATCTGGCACTTCCAAACCGTGCATCACGATCTTTGGGACATCGATATGTCGTTCGCCGGCGGCCTGTTCGACGTCGTGCAGGACGGCCAACGCCGCCCCGCCATCGCGAACGTCGGCAAATCGAGCTACTTCTTCGTGCTCGATCGCGAGACCGGCGAGCCGCTCATCGACGTCGAGGAACGGCCCGTGCCGCGCGGCGATGTGCCCGGAGAGTGGTACTCGCCGACACAACCTTTTCCGGTCGCCCCGCCGCCCTTATCGCGCGTAAGCTTCGATCCCGCAACGGATCTCGTCACCGCCGACGATACGAGCACGGCGCATGCGGCCGCGTGCCGTGCCTTCATGGAGCAGAGCGGCGGGTTTTATAACGACGGTCCGTTCACGCCGTTCATGTACAAGGCACCCAACGACCCGCCGAAATCGACGATCCAATTCCCCGGCGGAACGGGCGGCGTCAACTGGGGCGGCACGGCCGTCGACCCGAATACCGGAATCGTGTACGCCAACGCGCCCGACACGTCCCTCGTCGGTTGGGTGCAAGACAAAGATCCGAACGTTACCTACAGCTTCGAGGCCGTGGGCTCGAAGCAGCCGTACGACCGCGCCAGCATCTTGGGCGTCGGTCCATTTTTTTCGTTCAACGCGCCTTTGAGCGGCGAATACGACGCGGACGGGCGGCCCGTCGGCCCCACACTGCCCTGCCAGCGCCCGCCGTGGGCGAAGCTCGTCGCGGTCAACGCGAATACGGGCGATATCGTTTGGCAAACGGTGCTCGGTCTCACCGAGGACTTGCCCGAAAGCAAGCAACTGACGGGCAACTCGGGCAGCGCCGGCCCCACGGTGACGGCAGGCGGACTCGTCTTCGTCGGTGCGACGCGCGATCGGCGGTTTCGCGCGTTCAATGCCGCGGACGGCAGGGAGTTGTGGACGGCTGTGCTCGAAGCGAACGCGAACGCGAATCCCATGACCTATGCCGGCCGGAGCGGCAAGCAGCACGTCGCGATCGTCGCCGGCGACAAAGTCGTCGCATTCGCACTGCCCTAGGCGCGTGCCGTGGGATTCACTTATCATTGAGATTAATTAGAACGAAGATCGCGGCGGGACGCCGCTCCTACAACAATAAAGGGGAATTGGCATGCGAAACCGACTCATTCGCGCATGGGTGGCCACGACCGCGATCCTGCTGGCCGTGCTGCCGGGCGCCGCTCAGTCGCAGGAACAACCGGCGCGTCCTGAGCGGGTCGCCGGTCAACCGAATTTCAACGGCATTTGGCGCGCACTGAACTCGGCGAATTGGAATCTCGAGGGTCACGCGGCGTCGGCGTTGACCGATTTCTGGCGTCTCGGCGCCATCGGTGCGATCCCGGCGGGCCAAAGCGTCGTCGAAGGCGGCACTATCCCCTATTTGCCCGAGGCGCTCGCGCAACGGGATGCGAATCGCGCCGGCTGGCCCGCCGCCGATCCGGAAGCGCTGTGTTACCTGCCGGGAATTCCACGCGCCACGTACATGCCGCACGCGTTTCAAATTGTGCAAGGCGGCGGCGACATTCTGTTCGTCTACGAATATGCGAGCGCGAACCGCCTCGTTGCCATGGTCGAGCACAAAGAACCGCCCGTGGACACGTGGATGGGACAGTCCAACGGCTCGTGGGAAGGCGATACGCTCGTCATTGAAACTTACGGTTTCAACGGCCGGGCGTGGCTCGACCGCTCCGGCAACTACTTGAGTCCGGCCGCCGTCGTCACCGAAAGGCTCACGCTCACGTCGCCGGAACACATCGATTATTCGGCCACGATCAACGATCCGGCGACCTTCTCCGCCCCGTGGACGATCCGCATGCCGCTGTATCGCATGATCGAGCCCAACGCCCAGATTTTGGAATTCAAGTGCGTTCCGTTTGTCGAAGAGTTGCTATACAAGGACTTGGAGTTGCCCGAGGACTCCGCACAGTAGTACGGGCCGGGCTGGCCGCGGTTGGCCGGGAGCGGTACACTAGAGGCATTCGAACGTTTTGGGACATAGGAGACGAATCCATGCGAATGAAGCACTTAGGCGTTGTGACGGGGACCGCGCTGCTGGCGGCGGCCGCACAGCCCACGCTCGCGCATCACTCTTTCGGTGCGGAGTTCGACCGTAACGCTCCGGTCCATCTGGAAGGCAAAGTCGTTCGCTTCGAGTGGGTCAACCCGCATTCCTGGCTCGTCATCGACGTGACCAAGGAAGACGGTACGATCGAGCAGTGGCGTGTCGAAGGCGGTGCGCCGAGCGCACTGCTGCGGCGCGGCTGGAATCGCAATTCCGTACCGGCGGGAACGCAGATCGTCGTCGACGGCTTCATGGCGAAAGACGGGTCGCCGCGCGCCAACGCGCGCGACATCGTGTTCCCCGACGGCACGAGCCTTTTCATCGGCTCGTCGGGCACCGGCGCACCTTATGAGGAAACTCGCGGCGGAGCAGACGCAGAGAAGCCCGCTGAGTAGACGTCGCTTCGCGATTGGCGTTTGAAAGCTCCCGATTCTCGGCGCTCACGCGCATGAGAGTCGGGAGTTTCCTTTTGTGCCCCCTTATCGCGCTCCTGGAAATTCCGCGACCAGGCGAAGATCATAGGCGGACCATGCCGACCCCGCATGCCATACGACCGCTTCTCGCGACACTTGCCCTGGCGCTCTGTTGCGGCGCTTGCGACACCGATTCGACACCGGAGGCGACCGGCCTCGCGGCCGGCGTCGACTTCGACGGATTCGACACGACCGTGCGCCCGCAGGACGACTTCAACCGCTACGTGAACGGTAAGTGGATTGAGACGACGGAGATTCCCGGAGATCAGGGTCGCTGGGGCGCTTTCGACATCCTGCGGCGAGCATCCGACGAGAATCAACGAGCGATCATCGAGGAGCTTGCGGCGCGCGCCGATTCGACGGCGGGCAGCGACGAGCAACGCATCGGCGATCTTTTCGCGAGCTTCGTGAATACCGAGCAAATCGAGGCGTTGGAAGTCGAGCCCGTGCGCGCCGAGCTCGAAGCCGTTCTCGCGGCGCAATCGCCGCTCGAGCTCCTGGTCGCGAGCGCGGCGCAACGCCGGGTCGGTCTCGACGGTCCGCTCGAGCTCTTCATCTACCAAGATCTCGCTGACTCGACGCGCTATACGGTCTACTTCGCTCAAGCCGGGCTCACGCTGCCGAACCGGGATTACTACTCGCGCAGCGACGCCGAATTCGTGCAGATCCGGGAAGCGCTGCCTGCGTATGCACAAAAGCTGTTCGAGCTCGCCGAAGTCGAGAACGCCGAGGCGCGCGGCCGGGCCGTGCTCGCCGTCGAAACGCAACTAGCCGCCCACCATTGGGCCGCCGAAGACGCGCGCGACGTGCAACAGATCTACAACGTGTATCCCACCCTCGAGCTCTCCGCGGTTTTTGCGCGCATCGATTGGCCGGCGTTTCTCGCTGCGGCGGGCGTAGCCGCCGAGGATCAGATCGTCATCGAGATGCCGTCCTACACAGAGGCCCTCGGTCGCCTGCTCGACGAAATACCGCTCGAGGATTGGAAGAGCTACTACGCGTTTCGCGTCCTCGATGGCCGCGCCAATCACCTTTCCGACGCGTTGGTGCAGGCACGGTTCGACTACCGCGGCCGCATCGTCGCGGGACTCGAAGAGAACCAGCCGCGTTGGCGGCGGGGCACGCAGCTCGTGAACGCGCTCATCGGCGAAGCCGTCGGTCGCATGTACGTTGCGCGGCACTTCCCACCCGAAGCCAAGGCGCGCATGGAGCGGATGGTTGAGAACCTGCTCGCGGCCTTCGGCGACGGCATCAAGGGGCTCGAATGGATGAGCGAGGAAACGAAGGCACGCGCCGAAGAGAAGCGACGCAAATTCACATACAAGATCGGTTATCCCGACGAATGGCGCGACTATTCGGCGCTCATCATCGATCGAACCGATCTGGTCGGCAACGTGCGCCGCGGCACGGCCTTCGAGTACGACCGTGAGCTCGCGAAGCTCGGGGGACCCGTCGATCGCAAGGAATGGAGCATGACGCCGCAAACCGTCAACGCTTACTTCAACGCGACGCTCAACGAGATCGTCTTCCCCGCCGCGATCCTGCAACCGCCGTTTTTCGACATGGCTGCGGACGACGCCGTCAACTACGGCGGCATCGGGGCCGTGATCGGTCACGAGATCGGCCACGCTTTCGACGACAACGGCCGGAACTTCGACGGTGACGGCAACATGCAGAGCTGGTGGAATGAGCAGGACGATGCGGCGTTCCGCGCGCGCGGCGAGCTGCTCGTGGAGCACTTCGGCCGCTACGAGCCGGTAACGGGCGTCAAGGTGAACGGCCAGTTGACGCTAGGAGAGAACATCGGCGACTTGACCGGCGTCACGATCGCTTACGATGCCTATTTGAAGTCGCTCGGGGGCGGCGAAGCGCGGGTCTTGGACGGGCTCACGGGTGCCGAGCGTTACTTCATCGGCTGGGCGCAAATTTGGCGCGCCAAAGCGCGCGACGAGCAACTGCGCGCGCAACTGCTCTCCGACAGCCACTCGCCGGCGGGCGTACGCGTCAATGGGCCGCTGGTGCACGTCCCCGCGTTCTACAACACGTTCGGCGTCCGCGAAGGCGACGCGATGTGGTTGCCTCCCGAGGCTCGCGTCAAGATCTGGTGAGCGGGCCCGTTGGCACGTATATTTAATCGACAAAGTATTGCCAGGACATCGGTTGGGAGTCGCGCGATGAGATTGAGTCGGTTCGGCTTTTGCGTGCTCGCAGGACTCGCCGTCGCAGGCCCGCTCGTCGCACAAACCGGGCACCCCGTCAAAGGCTCATGGCTCGGCTATTGGGGACCCAGCGAGTCGGAGCGTCATCGCATCCTGCTCGTGCTCGACTGGGAGAACCGGGCAATCACCGGCACGATCAATCCCGGGTCGAACGCCGTTTCCGTCGATCGCACCGAGATCGATTACTCGACGTGGGTCTTGACGATCGAAGCCGACATGCCCGTGGCAAGCGGCGGCACTGCGCGTTATGTCGCCACGGGCAAGATCGAGAATTTGGGCTCCTGGGTGAATCGGCGCTATTCCGGCACGTACCGGCATGGTGACGAGACGGGGACGTTTCTCGTCACGCTGAATTGACGCCGTTTACCGAAGGAACGATTTCCCGAGCCCAGTATCCAAACGCTCCGAGTCGACGCAATGTGGAGATGCCAGTCATGAGAATGAGATTTGCCGTTGCCATTGCGAGCGTCGTGGCGCTCGGCAGCTCGGTTCCGGTGCTCGCGCACCATTCCTTCGCCGCCGAGTTCGATTCCGACAACCCCATTGACCTGACCGGCACGGTCACGAAGATCGAGTGGATGAACCCGCATACGTTCATCTACATCGACGTAGAGAACGAGCAGGGCGAGTATGAGAATTGGGCGTTGGAAATGGGCAGCCCGAACGGCCTCATGCGACGCGGCTGGACGCGCAATACGCTCAAGGTCGGCGACGTGGTGAGCGTGACCGGCTCGCGTGCGCGGGACGGTACTCTCAAAGGCAATGCGCGGGCGGTCATGCTCGCGAGCGGCGAACGGCTGTTCAGCGGCTCGAGTCAGCCCGGCGCCGAACCACAAGAATCGAATTGAGAGGATTCCCGGGATGAACAAACTCATCGCGACGCTGGCGGCCGCCGGCGCCGTCCTTGCACCCCTTCCCGCCGCCGCTCAAAACGGCGCGGCTCACGAGCCGCACGCGTCGGAGCCGCCGACACCTCGGTTTCCCGACGGCACCGTCGACTTCGGCGGCGACGGAATCTGGGATCAACCCTGGATTACCGATTTCGGCAGGCAGCTCGTCGGCAGCGACGAGATCCCGTTCCTGCCGTGGACGAAGGCCATGTACGACTACAACAAGTCGACCAACGTGGCCTACGATCCGCAAGGCTTTTGTCTACCCCCCGGCGGCCCGCGATCGATGGGCACGCCGTATCCGTCCGAGATCATCCAAGACTTTGCTCACGAGCGGATCATCATCATTTTCGAGGGCGGCGCGCACGTGTGGCGCGAGATTCACATGGACGGCCGGCCGCTGCCGAACCGCGAGGATGTCAACCCGACCTACTTCGGCTATTCGGTCGGGCACTACGAGGACGACGGCAGCACGCTCGTCGTCGAGACGACGGGTTTCAACGAGAAAACCTGGTTGAATTTCAACGGCACCATGCATACCGACGAGCTCAGCACCACCGAGCGTTTCTCGCGACCCAACCGCGACACGCTCCATTACGAGGCAACGATCGACGATCCCGGTGCCTACACGGAGCCCTGGACGATCGCGTGGGATGTTCCGTGGGCCGAAGGTTTGGAGCTCGCCGAATACATTTGCCAGGAGAACAATAAGTTTCTCATCGATCTCGTCGACGAGCTCGGCAATCCGTTCTTCAAGAAGGTGCCGGTCGAATAGAATCGCGGCCGGAGGCCGCTCCTATCGGGCTTTGACGAGGTTCAGAAATACCCACGACTCGCCCGCGGCGAGACCCGCGAGCTCGCGTCCCACGGCTTGGTATACCGGCGGCGACGACGTAATGTGCTGTATCCCTGCGTGCATGTCGCGGAACAAACGCTGCATCGTCCCGGCGCGCAGTGCCGCGGTGCCGCCGCTCCGGTAGACGAAGAGCGCCACGTCGTGCGCCGACCAGGTGACGTTGGCCATCGCGAGACGAATCAACGAGTGCTGACGCACCGAGAGCTTGGCGCCGCGCTCGAGCGTTTCACGAACGTCGCGCCACACTTCGTAGACGAACGCACGCGCCGATCGGTATACGGCCTCCGCCTTCGCAAAGCCTTCCTGGAAGCTCGCGCTTCCGCCTTGCGGTCCTGCGCTGCCGCCGCGCTGCTGAATCACGCTCGCGAGCTCGTCGAGCATGCGGCGGCCGATGCCGCAAGCCCAGCCCGAATGAGCCATCCCGGCGAAGCCGATGATGCCGAGCGTGTACAAGGCCCCGCCCCGCTTGGGAGTTTCCGTCACGGCAAAATGCGTATAGGCCTCGGGCACGAAAGCCGAATCGATCTTGTAGTCGATGCTGCCGGTGCCTCTCAAGCCCATGACGTCCCAATTGTCGACGAGCGTAGCCTGCTCGACGGGGAGGACGAAGATGCGCGGCTCGTTCGTGCCTTGAACGAGCCCGAGCGTGTGAATGTGCGTGCCGTGCTTGATCCCCGAGGCAAAGCTCCACGAGCCGCTGAGCTCGAAGCCCCCCTCTCGCGGGACCGCCGTGCCGGGCCGCGTGCCTTGGCCGGCGATCACCGGCAACCGCTTGCCGCCGAAAAGCGTCGCTACCGCGGAATCGCCGAGATACGCGGCCCCGCTGCCGATTGCGAGCGCCGCCGCCATGAGCACCCAGCCTGCGGAAGCATCGCCGTACGCGAGACTCTCGATGACTTCGAGCGAGGATACCGGGTCGAGCTCGGCACCCCCAAGTGAGCGTGGAACCCACATGCCGAGCAGCCCTTCGCGGTGCAAACCGTCGACGACAGGCTCAGCGAGCCGGCCGTGCAAGTCCCCGTACTCGGCGTGTTGGTCGGCAACTTGCGCGAGACGCCGGGCGCGCTCCGGCAGCCTCGTCTCCAGTGGGGCAACACTCATGGTCTCTCCTTGCTTACTCAGTCGACAGCGCCCGCTTGAGCGCACCGTTGCGATCGGCCACGAACTGCTGCGCTATGCGCGACATCGGGGCGAACGCATCGAATGCGTGAAACGCGCCCGGATAGAGATGCAGCTCCGTGGGGACGCCGGCCGCGGTCAGGCGCTCGGCATAATCGAGGTTGTCGGGCATGAACATGTCGACGCCGGCTGCGGCGATGTACGCCGGCGGCAAGCCGCTCAAGTCGCCGGCACGCGTCGGCGCCGCATACGCGGGAACTTCGTCTCTTGCCGCCGCGCGCGCGAGATACGCGCGCCAACTGCGCAGCGCATTCTCGCGGCTCCAGAACGGATTCTCGGGCACACCCTCTTCGACCTGGGCGACGTTGCGGTCGTTCAAGGCCGGATAGATGAGCAGCTGAAAATGTAACGGAACCTCGCCGCGGTCGCGTGCCAAGAGCGCAAGCCCCGCGGCGAGCCCGCCGCCCGCGCTCGCACCTCCGACGGCAATGCGCGTTGCATCGATGCCGTGCGACCGGCCGTCGGCAACGAGCCATTTCACGACGGCATAGCAATCCTCGAGCGCTGCGGGATAGGGGTGCTCAGGCGCGAGCCGATACTCGACCGAGACGACGGCACACTGCACGTCCTTCGCGAGCTGTCGCGCCATGAGATCGTCGAGCTCGACGGTTCCCAAGACCCACCCGCCGCCGTGCATCCAAACGAGCACCGGGAGCGCTTCAGTCCGCCCCGCGGGGCGACAATGGCGAATCTTGACGCCAGGCGCGCCGGCGGGACCGGGCACGGCGCGATCGACGGCGACCACGCCCTCGATCGGCGGCACTTGGGCTTTTACGCCCGCGATCATCGCGTCGACCATCGCGCGCGTGGCGGGAATATCGCGCAGGCTGAAACCGCCGCCCGTGGCCGCCATGAGGTTCTCGAGCGGTGGAACGAGCTCGGGGTCCAGGCAGTGCATCATGTCCATGATTTTATGATGACACATTTCAGTTACACGTGGCGATCGTGAGACCGCGCAGGTATTCTTGAGCGCTTGTCATTTTCACGAGGAGTGTCGGCCATGACGATCGCGTTCCGTGCGTCCCCCGCGAGTTTCGCCATTGGTTGCATCGCGGCAGCGCTGCTGCTCTGCGCAACGAGCGTTCAAAGCCAATCGTCATCGGGCGCCCCCGACCTCAATCTCGCGTACCAGCGTTTCGCGCTACCCAATGGGCTCACTGTTGTCGTGCACGAAGATCACAAGGCGCCGGTGGTCGCGGTGAGCATCTGGTATCACGTGGGCTCGAAGAACGAGCCCGCCGGCAAGACCGGTTTCGCGCACTTGTTCGAGCATCTCATGTTCAATGGCTCGGAAAACTACGACGGCGAATGGTTCGAGCCGCTTCAGCAAGTCGGTGCAACGAGCTTGAACGGCTCGACCTGGCTCGATCGCACGAACTATTTCCAGACCGTCCCGACACCCGCCGTGGATCTCGTGCTGTGGATGGAATCCGACCGCATGGGACATTTGCTCGGCGCCGTCACGCAGGACAAGCTCGACAATCAGCGCGGCGTCGTACAAAACGAGAAGCGCCAGGGCGACAACGAGCCCTATGGACGCGTGAATTACAACCTCTACGAGGGACTCTTTCCGCCCGGCCACCCCTACCGGCATTCGACGATCGGCTCGATGGAAGACCTCGATGCGGCATCGGTCGAAGACGTCCATGAATGGTTCCGCGATTACTATGGCCCGAATAACGCCGTGCTCGTGCTCGCGGGCGATATCGATGCCGCGACGGCGCGCGCGAAAGTCGAGCGTTTCTTCGGCGACATCCCGGCCGGTCCGGAAGTCGATACATTCGAGACCTGGATTCCGGTGCGCGACACCAACACGCACGAAATTCAGCATGACGAAGTGCCCGCCGTGCTCGCGAATCGCGCTTGGGTCGTGCCGCCGCGCTCCACGCGCGAGCACGCGCTACTCACGCTCGCCGCGGCGGTGCTCGGCGAAGGCCGCAACTCACGGCTCTATCTCGACCTCATCTACAACCGCCAGCTCGCAACGACAGTCAACGTCGCCGCAGTGCCGTACGAGCTCGCGAGCGTATTCGACCTTTCCGTAGTCCTAAACCCCGGCGTTGCCGGGTCCGTGGCGGCGGAATCGATCGACCGAATCCTCGCCGAATTTCTCGCCACCGGCCCGACCGAGGAAGAGCTGGAACGCGCCGTCACGGGTATCAATGCATCGCTCGTGCGCGGTATCGAGCAAGTCAATGGCCAAGCTTCGATCCTCGCCGAGGGCGAGCTCTACGCGGGCGATCCGTTATTCATCGAGCAATACCTCGAGTGGATCAACACGGCGACGCCAAGCGACGTGCGCGACGCCGCGCGGAGCTACTTGGGCCGCGGCTGGCACCAAGTGGACGTCGTGCCCGCGGGCAGCTACGCGGCCGCCCCGGACGGCGTCGACCGCTCGACAGGCTTGCCCGAGATCCCGACGGATCTGCCGACACTGAGATTTCCCGACATTCACTCGTCGACCTTGAGCAACGGCGTCGAAGTCGTGCTCGCGGAACGCCACGCCGTGCCTGTCGTCGAGATGTCGATCCAGTTCGATGCCGGCTATGCCGCCGACGCGGGCCGCAAATTGGGCGTCGCGTCGTTCGCAATGTCGATGCTCGACACGGGCACGCGCGAGCGCAGTGCGCTCGAGATCGCGGCCGAAGCCGAACGGCTCGGCGCGAATCTCATGGCCGGCTCGAATCTCGACGCGTCGTCCGTGAATCTCTCCGCGATCAAGACCGAGCTTGCGGCGTCGGTCGACCTATGGGCGGACGTGACGTTGAACCCCGTGTTCGCCGATGAGGAGATCGAGCGACTACGCGGACGGTGGATCGCCAATATCGCGCAGGAAAAAGCCCAACCATTATCGCTCGCGCTGCGCCTGCTGCCGCCCGCGATTTATGGGCCTGGTCATGCTTACGGCGTGCCCTTCACGGGTTCCGGCACCGAAGAATCGATTGCCTCCATCTCGCGCGACGATCTCGTCGCCTTCAAAGATACGTGGCTGAGGCCCGACAACGCGCGAATCTTCGTCGCCGGCGACGTGACGCTCGAAGAGATCACGCCGTTGCTCGAGCGCGCATTCCGCGGCTGGAAAGCGCCGAATACGCCGCGGCCTGCCAAGAACGTCGCCCAAGTCGCGTTGGCGGCCGCGCCGCGCGTGATTCTCATCGACAAGCCGAACTCACCGCAGTCGTTCATTCTCGCCGGTCACGTTGCTCCGGGCTTGGGCAGCGACCGCGATCTCGCGATCGAGGCCATGAACGACGTTTTGGGCGGCACGTTCACGGCGCGCGTCAACATGAACTTACGCGAGGACAAAGGTTGGGCGTATGGCGCGCAGACCGTTCTGCAAAGCGCCAGGGGGCCGCGGCCGTTTCTCGTCTATGCGCCCGTGCAGACCGATCGCACGGGCGACTCGCTCGCGGAGCTCATTCGCGAGCTCGAATCGATCACGACCACGCGCCCCGTGGCCGCGGACGAGATGGGCCGCGTGATCGCAGGCTCGACGCGCGAGCTGCCGGGACAATTCCAGACGGCGAGCGCCGTGCTCACGAGCCTCATCACCTCGGCACGTTACGGTCGACCCCTCGACTATGCGGCGACGCTGACGCAACGTTACGAAGCGCTGCGTCTTCCGGATCTCAACGGCGCCGCGACCGAGGTCGTGCATCCGCGGAGCTTGATCTGGGTCATCGTCGGCGATCTCGACGAGATTCGCGCTCAGGTCGAGGCGCTCGGGTTGGCACCGATCGAGATCTGGAACGACGACGGCGAACCGGTGACGTGAGGCGGCTCTCTCGCGGCGCGGCACTTGCGGCCGGCCTCCTCCTCGTCGGCTGCGACCGGAGTGGCCCGCCCGCGGGTGCCCTCGAGCACGCGGCAGCGCCGCGCTTCATTGGCGGCTCGAGCTGCGTCGATTGCCACACGCGCGAGGCCGCGCTGTGGCGTGACTCGCATCATGATCGCGCGATGCAGGTTGCCGACGAGTCGTCCGTTCTGGGCGACTTCAACGACGCCGAGTTCACCTACAACGGCGTCACGAGCACGTTCTCGCGCCGCGGCGGCCGGTACTTCGTACGCACGGACGCGCCGGACGGAGCGCTTGCCGAGCTCGAGATCACTCACACGTTCGGTGTCGAGCCCTTGCAGCAATATTTGGTCGCGTTGCCCGGCGGCCGCTATCAGGCACTCGGGATCGCCTGGGATTCGCGCGCCGCGTCCGTAGGCGGCGCACGTTGGTTTCATTTGTATCCCGATGACGAGGTCGATGCCCGGCATCCGTTGCACTGGACCCGCCGTGCGCAAAACTGGAACGCCGGCTGCGCCGAATGCCACTCCACGGGTCTCGACAAGGGCTACGCGGCGGCAACCGACAGTTACGAAACCACTTGGGTCGATATCGACGTCAATTGCGAGGCGTGCCATGGACCGGGCTCGCGTCACGTGGCGAATCCCGCCGAGGCACGCATGGCGCTTGGACCGATGCCGCGCACATGGACGTTCCGGGACGCAAGGGCGATTGCCGTGCGCGTGCCCTCGCAGGCGACCGACGATGAGATCGAAACCTGCGCGCAGTGCCATGCGCGCCGCTCGCAGCAGAGCGAGGATTTCAATCCCGCGACCGGCGAGTTTCTCGACGCCTTTCGGCCCGAGTTGCTCGAGCCGGGGGTCTACCATGCCGACGGGCAGATTCGCGGCGAGGTTTACGAGTACGGGTCGTTCTTGCAGAGCGCAATGCATGCGGCCGGAGTGACGTGCAGCGACTGTCACGACCCGCACAGCGGGCAGCTGCGCGCGGCGGGCAATGAGCTATGCGCGCAATGCCACGCGCCGGCGCGTTTCGATACGCCCGAGCACCATCGGCACGCCGTCGGTGCCGAGGGCTCGCAGTGCGTCGCTTGCCACATGTCGGCGACGACGTACATGGTCTTCGATTCGCGCCGCGATCACAGTCTGCGCGTGCCGCGTCCCGATCTCACCATCGGCCTCGGCGTGCCGAACGCGTGCAGCGCGTGTCACGACGACCGCACTGCCGACTGGGCTGCTCGGCAAGTCGCGGCATGGTACCCCGACGGCCGACACACGGCGCCTCACTATGGCGAGGCCATCGCGGCGGGCCGCAACTGGGCGGCGGATCGCCATGAACGCTTGCAGCAACTGGTGTCGGATACTGCGGTACCCGGCATCGTGAGAGCCACAAGCGTAGAGCTCCTCGCGAGTCAGCTCGACGATGCGGCGATCACGTTGATCGCGACCGAGCTCGAAAGCAGCGAGCCGCTCGTGCAGCTCGCCGCGCTCGAGGCTTTGGGGAACGCACCACCCGCCATCGCCGCCGATGCAGCGCAGCGGTTTCTGTCGGATCCGTCGCGCGCGCGACGAGTGGCGGCGGCACGCGCGTTGATCCCGGCGCGCAGCTTGTTGAGCGAGCAGCGCCGCAATGACCTCGATCGAGCGCTCGAGGAATATCGCATCGTGCAGACGTTCCATATGGATCGAGCTGAAGGCTTCTTCAATTGGGGAACGGCGCTCGCCGCGCTCGGGCAGAGCGACGAGGCCGAGCGGAGCTTTCGCGCGGCCATCGAGCGCGATCCGTACTTCGCGCCCGCCTATGTGAATCTCGCCGACTTGGTACGTCGCCGCGCCGGCGAGGCCGAAGCCCAAGCATTGCTCGAGAGCGCGCTCTCGCTCGCGCCCGAGGTCGCGAGCCTGCACTTCTCGTTGGGTCTTTCATACGTGCGCTCAGGCCGCCTCGATACGGCCGTGGCGGCGCTGACGCGCGCCGTCGAGCAGGCTCCCGAGGTTCCGCAGTACGCGTATACGCTCGGCATCGCATTGCGTTCGACGCGGGCGCGCGAGCGCGGCCTCGAGGTGCTGCGCGAGACGCATGAGCGTTTCCCGGGACATGCCGAGACGCTCGTCGCGCTCGCGACGATGCTTCGCGACGACGGACGCATCGACGACGCCACGGCGTACGCGCGCAAGCTCGTCACAGCGTCAGGCGGCGACGCGACGGCGCTTAGGCTCGTGCGCGAGCTCGAAACGCTGCGCTAGAGCGTCAGTGCAGCGGCTCGCGCTCCGGGCCGCGCGTTTCCGTTGCGGGCTCGCTCGCCGGCGCCCGCGACGGACCGCGTCCGAACCACTTGGCGAGCTTCCGCGACAGGTAGGTCCACGTGGTGCGCTCGCGCCAGCTGCCCCAACCGTGGTGGAACCCGTACGTTATCCCTGTGT
>Ga0209320_10000618_pt1 | contig 18223 bp, 20 predicted proteins | sample Rifsed13ft4_FD_184008 | JGI IMG/M metagenome (GOLD analysis project Ga0209320, IMG submission 184008) | Soil microbial communities from Rifle, Colorado, USA - sediment 13ft 4 (version 2) | ecosystem: Environmental > Terrestrial > Deep subsurface > Rock core/Sediment | place: Rifle, Colorado... | reverse complement strand
ATATTCTGGAAGGGCACCATGACCGGCCTGCCCGAGGGATGGAAACTGAGCCCGGACATAGGAGGACGTTTGTTTTGGCCGGATGTCCCGGAGCCTGACATCCTGCGCATGAGTGTTCTGCGCTCGGTTGCCTTTGCGGGGATGGCCGGGCTGCTAGAAGAGCGGCACTTTATCTATGAGGCGCTGGACGTATACCGGTATGACCAAGCCAGCTTACTGCAGGGCGCCTTCAATATGTACTGTGTCGGGGCTATGCAGAAGATGATCGAGTACCCCGATCCAGAGAGTGATAAGCACCCGGTGCTGTGGTCTTCATCTGTCAAGAAATCACAAAGGCAGGTGGGAAACCGGCTGAGGCAATCCTCTACTGCTTTCCTGTCTGAAATCAGGAAGAAGATGCACGCCGATCTTAAAAGGGAATGAGGATTGATATGAGTAACGTATTTTCAGAAACGGCGAGAAGGATCAAGACGAACAAGGTGGTGATTCTTTTCTTCCTCGCCAGCCTTACCATGCTGCTAATCGGCATCAACCATTTCATCGAGGATACCCTGTCCTCGCTGTATGGTATCCAACAACTGGAAACGATCTTCGGCATCATCCCGGCCACCTACCCGATCACCTACTGGACGATGAGCCTCGCCCCCCAGGTTGCTCAGATCATCTTCGTCTATGTCTACATGGTCAATACCAAGGCGAACCGGTGGGCCCTAGCTCTGGCAATCTCTGCGTTTGCGGTAGACTTCATCGCCGACGCATGGTACCGATCGTCCGGCCAGTTTCTGGAAAGCCCTGGATCGTTCCTGGTTGCCTCGGCCCTGACGTTCGTATATTTTACAATGGGCTCTGAGCTGTTTATCACGATTGGCATGGGGCTTACGCTTGAGCTCCTGGGGCCAGCCGGTGGGCAGCTCATCGAGTTCTTCGAGTACACGGCCAATGAGTTCGGGAGGGGCAAGACGAGGCTTGGTGGAGGCGGCGGGAACAACAACAGGCCCCCTCAGCAGAGGCCACAAGTGCCACCGGTGCACAGCTTTGGTGCCGATGTCCGGGATATCCCGCCTGAGTTCAGGAAGAAATAACCATGACAACCACAACAAGAGTATATGGCCGAGAAGCAATTTGCGAAGAGCTGATCGAGGGGAATATCGAGTACGATAAACGGCCTAGCGGTCAACTATGGTCGCTGTTTGACTTCCTGCTGAACTATACCCAAAAGTCTGAGGCCATCAATGATGTTTCCGGAGATGTCCTAATCTCGCACAAGGGATTTACGTTCCACTTCAAGATGGATGAAAAAGATTTCCGCCAGTGGCATCTGACAATAAAGGGAACGGAGGGAGAGTCGAAGGTTGAGCAAGCAACATGATATCCTGAAATATGGGCCTCTTCCCTGGAGAGTGCGCCTGTGGTTCTTCTGGAGGAAGCTGATCCGCAAGCCTACAAAACCAATGGAGTACGAGATTGGCTCGTATAGAGGAATTAGGTTTATAATATCTCCATCCCTTGACAGCCCCTCAGAGGCTACGCCCGGTGCGGAGAGTACAGAGAGAAAGCGGAGGGATTGACACCAACGGTGTTCTAAAGGAGTAGGGGTTCGAGTCCCGTCTACCTGTCATCCTGTGGTGTACGGCGCACGTTAGAACACTTATGGTGTGGGTGCTTGGAGGCAGACCACCCCGGTTGACGAACCGCAAACTGCCTCCCCAAAAACTAGAGACCCTCTGGATTATGTCCAGAGGGTCTCTTTGGAGCTACACGACGCTAGGGTATTTTACCCTATTCCCGGAAGCGTGCGCCGAACTCTGCTCTCTTCGAAGCCATGTACTGAACCTGACTGGCAACCCAGGCAAGAATAGCCATCATCACGACCTTGAACCAGGGTTCGATAGCGGCGATCAAGGCGGGCTGTGCAATCAGGAGCTGAGCGGAAACACCCAGGAGAGCAGCCAGAAAGATAGGCACCACGGTCTTTACGCTGGTAGGAAACTCGCCCCACTTGGGCCACAGCTCAAGCAGGATGGAGAGGAACTTGCCGACCAGAAAGACCACACCAGGGCCAGCGATGACCCACAAGAGGACGGAGGTTAGGGAGGTCGGATCGACCTCCTGGAACAAAGTGCTGAGAAACATGAGATTATTCTCCTACTTTCGCTTGGCGTCAGCCTGCCTTGCGGCGGCGACGGCATTGAGAACGGCCTTATTGTTGTTGCGCCTAGCCCACGACGCAACCTTGTTTAGTACAGCGGAAGCCGTCACGCCCTTGCCGTTATGCCTGAGCTTGATCGCCGACAGGGCACTGCGCTCGTCGAAGACGGGGAACTTACCTTTCTTGTCCTCGTCTCCCTTCATGCCGGACTTGTTCCGAGCGGCTTGTGTAACGTTTCCCTTGCTGGTACGCATAACAGGCATAATCACACCTACTTAGGACGAACCTGGATCGACGAACAGGCCCAGGGTCTTGAGTGCCGCAACCACGGCTGCGACATTGGCATCATCGGCCACTTCGACCGGATCTGCGACTTCAAGATCGTTGAGCATGTCTTCCACATATCCGGCACCTTCTTGGCTGAGGAAGCTCTGCTTGGTCTCGACGTTCGCAGGCCCTTTGATGAGACCCGCCCCAAAGATGGTGACTAACTGATCTCGTGTAACGAATGGCATTTCTTATCTCCTTGAAAAGTAGCGTCCATAAACCGATAGCGACCCATCAGGACGCTACAGTGACCAACCCCAAAGCGACCAGCGCCTCGACGACATCGGCGAGTGCGTACTCCGCAGGCAGCTCGGGAACAACGGACGGATCAGCCGTTTCTGCAGCCTGCAGGCTTTCGACAACAGTGTCCCTGGCAGACCAGTTGGGCTTGCTCTCCATCATAGCGGCGAGAGCAGCGGCAGTCAGTAATGGCATAGTATTTCTCCTATCGAACGATTAGGTTACGCCAACTATTGTCAACCGGCCTGTCATCGTTAGCGATATTTATTCTACCATCCTGCCCATACGTAAGATACCTGTAGTGATTCCGCTGTGGCATGGGGAGCATGGCGAACGGCCAGTCATCCTTGGCATATTGGCCTGTATACGGATAAGCTGTAGCAGTCTTGGTTTCATGGAAAACGACCTGAGCGAACGGTTGGCCTATCTTGAGCACCGCTCCTCCTACGGAACTGGTGACAGCTACTGTCCAGTGCTGGTCGTAGTAGCCCACATCACCTAAGCCCGCAGATTGAGCGATATGGATACCTCCTCTCTCGATTGAAGATTTGGCCCGGATCTCGGCAGTGAGTTTCCCCCGTGCTCCAATCCGTTCCCTTGTAATAGCCAGTAGCATGCCGCCTTGCGGCACCTTGACACACTCACCCTCGGCCATGCTCCAGATGTCGGAGTAGACCGGCAGGCCGTGCTCGTATCTCAGCAGCCACACAAACCAGTTACCAAGAGATACATCATAGCTGTTCGGGTTGAGGCGCTCGGGGTTGAACGGATCGATAAAGATGTCGCCCTGCTTATGCGTCTCTTGAATGTCTTCATGTGCAAGTATCATTTCGGATACTCCGGTGTCCCGCCGAGTTTCTCGACCTGTTGTCTCAGTATGGCAATGCCCGCCTGGAGCCCTGCCATCTGTGCTTGCAGCTCTATGATCTGCACCCTGAGCTGTTCGATCTCTGCCTTATATGTTGCAGCCAGCTCTCTCGCTTCCTTCTTCTGCTCTTTTACCTCTTTCAGCAATTCCTGATAATCATCCTGGAGGGCGCCTGCTGCCCCAATGAACTTCTGCGTGGCCTCAGCGCCAAGGTTGAGCTTGTCCTCCCGTTCCCTACGCATCGCCAGGACAAAGGGAAGGATTGCAGCCAGGCCCACCCCTACAAGAGAGCCAAGAAGGACTTTGATGATATCCGAAAGAGCAGCACTATCCACTGGTATCCACACCCTTTAGGAACGTAACTATGGTAACGATAGCTCCTGTAAGAATAATGTGGAATGTCAGGAGGATCGACCACTTCAAGAAGAAGATATCGCTGTAGTCTATTGTGAGCAGCCCAATGCTGTTCAGGATCAGGGCTGTAAAATAAACCGCCGCATGGATCAACCAGAACAGCCAGTAGACGACCCTGGGGAACCTCGTAATCTTACGACGCTGCCAGACGACTGCGCTCATCATCCCCAACGAAACAACCACGATGATGTAGCTAAGGAACGTGACGCCTCGATACAGCGGCGGCAACTCAATCTTGAGCGATCGGCGGACGTTCTCGCTGACGATGATCTCATTGGCGGTAATGGTGATCAGGGGAGGGATCGTCGGGGTGAGCGAGGGAGTAGGGGTCGGTGTTGCCGATGGATCGACATATATCAGCCTGTCCCAATCAATGGTTGCCAGGGCTACGCGAGCTCTGACTGGTTCCGGAGTGCGTGTAGGCGTACGAACCGGAGAGGGGGTCAGAGTAGGGTAGGGGGTACTTGTTGACGACCTACTACCAGTCGGCGTTGGGGTAGGCCAGCGGGTAATAGTGGGGGAAGGGAGAACCCCGGTAGCAGTGGGTTGCCGGGTGATCGTGGGTGTATGGGTGAAGTCCACATCCGGAGTATTAGTTGGCTCTAGAGTAAGCGTAGGCCTGACCCGCTCGGTTGGAGAAGGTGGGACAGCCGTAGTGGGTCTTACTCTAGGTGTGGGTGTATCCACCGCTGTTGGTGTAGCCGTTGGGGGCTCAGGCGTAAAGGTAGGATCGTCTGTGGCTGTAGGCTCGTCTGTAGACGTAACCTGCATCTCCGTCATGGTTGGAGGCGGGGTATCGGTATTCGTCTCTGTTGCAGTTGGATCGCTAGTAGCAGTGTCCCTTACCCGCGTGGCTGTACCTCCGGGAGTAGGAGTGTCCCTGGGCGTCTGCGAGGAGAAGACAGCAGGTACTGCTATTCCGGCTCCGGTGCTCAGGAGCAACACCATGACGATGATGGCGATCTGTAGTTTCTTCATGTTATATCTTCTGTAGGTACTCCGAGAACATCCATTCGGATAAGTCTTTGCTGACCTTAGACCAATCGCCCACTACCTGCCAGACATCCACCAGCGTCCCGTAGCTCTCTTTTCTCAGGATAATGCAGTCCGAAGTCAGTCCGGGCTTAGACCTAACCCTCAGACCGTCTGAGGCGATGACCCTGGCGGTATATAAGGGCGGCGGCTCTGGAGGCGGGGGCGGTGGTGGAGGCGGCGGCTTACCCAAGCTATTCAGCCACAGCATATCTACAATATTGATGTCCAGGGTGCTGAGCGCACTGCCGGTCAGGAGCTTATAGACATAGGGCAGCATCCATCGATCGCCCGTCCACTGCCAGCAGACCGCCTTGGTTACACCAGAGAATAGATAGGGAGAGCGCTTGTAGGGCACCACTTTGGTCTTGAGATCGAACCAGGTAATATAGACGCCTTTTCTATTGTCCGATGGCTGGTAGGCATTCGGCCATTGGGCAATCCAGTGTACCGAAGACCTGATCCACCAGGTGAATAGATTAGGGCAATAAGTCTTCTGGTAGTTCTGGTTCGAGTAAGGCAGGATCAGCCTGGAGGACTTCTTTCCCAGGGTGTTATACATCCATTGGGCATGCTGCCCCAGGTGAGAGGCCGGGAACCTGCGGGCATACTGTTTTAGTACCCTGTACTCGCTCCAGGACTTCCACCACTGCTCCAGGTCAAGACCGATAAACGTGACCGGGTAATCCTTGGCGATCTCGGCGCAAAACTCGGCCTGCTCTAGAGCAGGGACGATAGGATCGCTCCAGTGATAGCCCGCAAGAGGAAGTCCTGCCTGAACAGTGGTATTCGCATGGGCATCCCACTTGGGATCTGGATTCATGCCCTGGGATAGCTTGCCAATAATAAGCCCGACGCCCTCCCGCCTAAGGCTATGGACATCGATGCGCTGCTGCCATTTCGAGATATCAATTGCCAGGGTATCCAGCATGTCTACGATCCCTCCACCTCGATATTGGCGCCGACCTCGAAGCTCTCGATGTCCGTATGCCAGCGGCCATCATCGTCTTGAATAAGTGCCTGCACGTACCACGTCCCGGCCTCCGTGATATCCCCGTCTTCAAAGGTGTAGACCAGCTTGCCATCTGCGCCGGTGGGCGGGGTGAGCAGCTCGGCCTCCCGCATGAAAGCTTCTACTGTAGGCGGCTGAAACAGAAATAGCCTGATCAGCGTGCCTGCCAGGGGAAGCGGCTTATTATTGGAGCGGCTCAGAACAGCCAGCTCGAAGTCGGTGCCATAATCATCGACGTGCATATCCGGTCTGGTTGTCATAGCTTCGTCTCCACATCCACTTTCTTGCCCAGCTTCGTGCTGATAAACGTGTCCTTCCCATAAGTCGGTATAGAAAGCTGCTTGGACAAGAATGTCGCACGCACCAACCGGACGAGCATGAAGCCAAGCAGCACGCTCGGGTCGACGATCCCGGTGTCTATATCGGCAGGCTGAGGTCTGGCGAAATAGGGCACCCATACGACCGGATCGGCTGCACCCGCCAGAGCGTCCGCCTCGTCGAGCTCACGCAGTTCCAGCGGAGTATAGACCAGCCCGACCAGCCCGGAGACATCTACTTGAGCAAGCAAGCCCACGAGTTCCAGGGGCGTATACACAAACGGGTCTAGGGCATCTACCTCAATTGAGGTAAACAAGTCCCTGAGTTCAAGCGGGGTATACACGGTCGGGTCGCTGCCGGACATCACCGCATCTACTGCAGCCGGATAGACAATCGTCGGATTCCAGAAGATGGGATTATGGATCTCAGCGAGTATATCTGCCTCGTCGGGTGTGTAGAAAAACGGGATATAAGAACTGCCGTCTATATTGGTAAAGATATCTGCGGGTTGTGGGTACAGCTCCAGCGGAGTAAAGATATATGGGCTGTCGACGTCCATCCTGGCAGCGGCAAAGACTGGTGTGTACACAAATGGAGTGTAGACCTGCAGGTCACTGTCTGTCAGTACGGCGGCGAAGGCCGGGGTCAGCTCTAATGGTGCGTAGACCTGGCCGTCCACTGCGGAAGCGACGGCACCGGCAAACTCCAAGACCAGCTCCAGTGGGGTAAGCACATCCGGATCTGCAGCACTCATTACTACAGCAGCGTACTCCAGGATCAGCTCTAGAGGCGCATATACGGTTGGGTCGGTCGCATCGGTTATACAAGTTGCGGGCTCTGGCGTGATCTCCAGAGGTGGTGCCGTCAGGGTCGGGTCTACACCGTCGACCACGGCATCGGCTGGAGCAGGAGTAACCTCGATGGTATAAACCGTGCTAAATATGGCACTGGCCGGCTCCGGTGTAATCTCCAGCGCAATGCCGACTGTACCTACATCGACAAGGATATCAGCAGGATCAGGTGTGATCTCCAGCGGGAAATAGGCTGATCCGTCTACGGACGTGAAGATATCCGCAGGCTCGGGCCTGATGTCCAGGCCCAGGGGGATACGCCCCCGGATATAGATCTGCCTTCTGCCGATATACTTTACATCAGGCACGGACTATTCCTCAAACTCCAGCTTGGCCCGGACGTTCACGCCTGCCGGTGCGGTGCAGCGAATACCGATCCGCTTACCGCCACCCACAACGATCTCGGTCATCAAGGGGGCAGCTTTCTCGTAGCCGCCCTGCGGGTGGCACTCGATCACGTCGAGCACATCTGTAGTGGTGGGCTCAGCCGAGGCAGAGTGCTGTGCTGTAGTCAGCAGAGTCTCCGGTAAACTGGTGTCCTTCTTGGCTGGAGTCAAGGCGCTCATTGTTCCCGCGGTGGTCTGGAGCACTATCTCCACCTGGACGGGTTCGGCATTAGCCGAAGTCCCATCAAAATACACCCCCCATCCGGTGAGAACTACCCGATGATTGGCAGGAGCGACCATCTGGATGACCGTCCTTGCTACAGCGGCGGAGAGAGCTACCTCTGCGGTCTGTGCGATTCCATTAAATCTTGCCATGATGAACTCCTATATCCTCAGGTGAGGGATGGACTTATGGGCTATATGTGTTTCTGGCCCACTGCCGGATATGAATTTTGGGCCATGCGAAGGCGGATCTTTGGGTTTCTTACCTCTGATTTCGATATACTCAATCTGGAAACCAATGGCAGTAACCCTGAAAGCCTGGTCATCGGCATACTCAATACCAAAGACTTCTTGAGTTACAAGGAAAGCCTGCTCTGGAACATATTCGACCTGAACGCCAATATTAGTTAGCCGGGTGGGATCGTCGCTGGTAACATACTCCACCTGTGCGCCGATGTTGGTCAGGCGAGTAGGTTCTGCATCTGCAACATACTCCACCTGAACACCGATATTGGTAGCGCGGTTGGCGGGAGCGACCCCATCCCGAAACACGATCATAGCTGTTTCGGTTTCCTGGTTGGCGGCTACATTCGTTATTTCCGGGGTTCCAGTTGAAGTACCCGCAGAAGGAAAGGCTTGTGAGCTAACAGTCAGAACACCGTTTCCGCCAACGTTATCCGCTCTAGTGTCCCATCCTCCAGCGGGAGGATCGGTGGCATTATCGTTATTGACTGCCCAGGCTGCAAAGGCTAGGGTGTTAGCCGCAACCGTTGTTAGAGCGCTCGTATTTGGAGAAGTGTCATTCTGTCTGTTAGCAAAGGAGATGGCCTGATCTAAATTGGCATGTGGGGTAGTAGGAGTGAGCGATCCAATCCACCATCCCATTTGTCCATTGACAGTTACAGAGAAAACATAGGATGCCGGTTCGTCATCTGCTTCTCCTACATAGCGACAAAATACTCCAACATAAGTGTCATTACCCGTTGCAGATGATCCAACACCTAATTGAACCCAACGGGGAGAAGTGATGGTTGGGATAACCTGAGCACCTACAATTACAACGAGTAGATCGCCATCTGAGACAGTAGCAGGTTTGGTTACTACAAAACTACCAACAACGCTCTCGCCACCAGTAGCCTCAGAATTGATTGAGAGTGTCATTATCTGACCTTGAATCCTGCCTGTAGAGCATCTAGTTGAGCAGTAGTCCAGGCGATAGCAGTATTAGGATTGACTGTATGCCGAGTTCCAGGTATCGGAGAGTAAGAAGTCAGCAAAGATAAATCTCCAGCACTCCAGTATTCAGTTGCTTCAGTCTTTAGTCCAAGTTTGCAGACTCCGCCAGCGGCGTTTACGTCCCTGGCTCTAGCCTCAGCCCATACCCGCAAAATGTCAACATCAACAAGACCACATGGAGTAAGGTTATAGAGATCGTAGTCATCTACAACTGTATCTCCCACATAGGTAGTATCTCCGTCGTTGGGAAACTCGTCTACGCATTCATAGTTGCTTCCGGCGGATGGGGTCAGACCCGTGTTATCCCCAGCTCCATTCGGGGTTTGAAGAATAATTTTTCCGTCCCCACACCAGCTATCGTCAACCCCACCTGTAGTATCATTGAGGGCGAGATCGTCAATAAGCTGTATGTAGCCGGTCCCTATAAACTGTAAGGCATCTACGTTGGTCTCGGATCCGGGTTTGGTATCTCCCGTAAAACTGGTATCCGGATGCCCTTCAATTTTGACTTCTATAATGCCGGTGTCTGATATGTTCACATGAAGCTCTATCAGATATATAGTGTCTAGCTTAATTGGAATAGATCCAGTCGCTTTTAGCACGCCCCCGGAATAAATCTCGACAAGACCAGACACATCATTGACTCTCAGATGACCTAGTTCGTTTGATCCTTTCAGCCACCTTGGCAATCTATGAAGATAGTGAAAAGCTGTAACTCTATATCCAAAGCGGAAATAAAACTCTGAGAGACTTGGAATAGTTTTGACTGGAGTTGCATTACCACCTAGGCTATAACAACGATTACCCGATCTTGGAGTCGTTGTTACATTAGTAACTACGTTTGTTATATCCCAGAACAGCAGATCTTGAAACTCAGCACCATCTGTGAATAGTCTCATAATTATTCCACCTTGAACCCTATCTGAAGGGCATCCAAATCGGCTATAGTCCAGGGCGAACCCGTTTTAGGATTGATCGTATGATCCCGTCTGATACCGGTAACACTCGTCATTAGATTGTGGCTGTCATTCCAGTATTCAGTACCGTCTGTTTTCAAGCCAAGCAGGACGGTTTCGGGAGATGCATTCAGTTTTCTAGCTCTGGCTTCTATCCACCCTCGGAGAATAGAGACATTACTCAGGCCACTTGCCTGTAGGTTATACAGGTCGTATTCTCCACTGAGAATACCTTGGTTGTAGGTGGTATCTCCATCATGAGGAACATCATCGATATTCAGATAATTATCTACGCTATTTCCGTCCTGACCTACGAGCTGAGAGACATCTCCGTTTGCATTCCCCTTGAGCAGAGCGACTCTACCATCCCCGCACCAAGAGTTGTCCACAACTCCAGTGGTGTCATTGAGGGCTAGATCGTCAATGTTCATACCAGACGACACCATAGAGTAGACTCGAAGCATATTGGCAGCGGCATCAGCTCCCGGCTTGCTATCTCCAGCAAAGCTGATATCCGGTATTCCGTCTACCTTAGTTTCAACAATTCCGTTCGGAGCATCACCAATTTTTACATGGCACTCGATCACACAGTGAGCGCTTAGTGGTATTACAATTGTTCCTGTTGTTGTTAGAGTCGTACCCACATAGTGTTCAAGGAGGTGGGTAGTTGTGTTCAGCCGGATCGATCCCAACTCCGTTGAAGTTGCGAACCAGGCTGGTATTCTGGTTCCCGCTGATGTAACCCCGTCTCTTTTATACCCTAACTTGAAATAGAACTCTGATAGAGCAGCAGGAAGAATTTTATCGGAATACTGAGAGCCGCTACCGTATCTATACGCCGCCAGACCCGATCGGACATTTGAGCCCACCGTGGTTATGACAGGCCCGCCTTGCACAATACTCCAGAACAAAAGGTCTTGAAACTCAGCACCGTCTGTAAATACTCTACCCATAAGCGGCCTCGCTGAAAGGCAAGATCAAAAACAAGTATTCAACTGTGTGGCGCATAGCGCCTCTTATGTGGGTTCTAGGGCACGGATTTCCAGGTTGATCAACCGGAACGGCGATCCGTCCTGGACAGAGCGTTCCCCGCCAAGCGACCAGTAGTGCGCGATCTTGCGGCTTGCCAGGACAACATTGTCATCGGTCATGACAGCATAAGCAGCCGTACCCGTTGCAGGGATCGGGCCGCCATCTGCCAGCCATTCGACATCCTTGATCTGGATACGTCCCAGGTCGGCAGCATCATCCTCTTCGACGAAATCGAAGTCGGTATCGCCGGGAGTGAGCGCGTATCCGCCTGCCGTGTAGCCGTTCCCCGCAGGGATCTCGGTCAGGTCGCCAAGCACGTTCGTATCGGCGTCGGGCACGTCGCCGGACGTGACCAGAGCAATGTGGTAATTCGTTGGGAGAGTAGTACGCTGATACACCTGTCTGAAAATATCAGCTTTGTGAGCATTCGTCCAACCAGGCATTGTAATCCTCCGGGCCTCAGACGTGTCTGAGGCTGATAAAGTCTCTGGAGTTTACACTCCACTTTGTAAAGTGGGTTTCATGTACAGGTGTGGTAAGGTGCTTAGAGTATTATAAGTGATATCTCTCCTTTATACAACCTGCCATCTAGGGAGTAAGGGGCTCTCCTGTAATGGCTTATATATTAGCCATCTACCTTCCTTATGATAGACAGGCCAAATGCCAACAAAACCCGTAATTGGATTGTTGCTAGTCCCACCAACATTTTTGATAAGTGAATAGTCATCACCATTGTGGTCTATAAATATGGTGCTCCAAAAATAAGGAGATTGCTCATAGCCGATCTGGATAGGGAGGTTATCGTTTCTCTGTCCTTCACCTGCCACCCCGTGGAGACCCCCATATCCCTGTGGGCCAATCTTTCCCTGTGCATAATCATCAAGCGTTGCCCAATTCAGTAAATAGTATTTTTCTGTCTCGGGTAATCCCGCTATTGCTTGCATCGAGAGCGGGCCAAAGCGACCTGGGTACTTCATTTCAACAGATGTAGTCCAATATCCCGGATCAGAATATCGACCCGTAGGCCAAGGGATCGCCTCTCCATAAAGAACCTCGTACTCCCATCTTGCGTACTGTGTGAAATCAGACAGGCTTACATAAGCTCGGACAGCTCCACGTAATTCATAACTACAAGGCCAGCCAGCAGGTACCATAAAGCAGTGAGAACAGTCATCGTCGTCGTTCCTATCCCATCCGTACTCGATTCTGGTATAGGCTTCTCCGGTATCAACATCCACACCGTAGCCGCTCATGGCAATATCCGCACCGTATGCTCGGGCGGCAGCTCCAGTAATCAACTGGATTCTGTCACCATAAGTAGTGGCTGCTCCATTCTCGTAGACAATACCCCTCTTCCAAACTTCTGCGCTAAGGGACATATCAAATTCGCCGCCAAGCCAGCCAGTACAGTGTTTTTTGGTGACGCCACTAAGCGTATACACCATAGCGAAATAGACTTTTTTTCCAGCCGGTACAAATTTCCAGTCATAACTACTAAGATATAAAGTGCTACTACTGTTGAAGAACTCATAGCTAGATCCTGCTCCAGAGTCTAAATCAAACTCAACAACATTGACCTTGTATACCCCCGCCCCTGAAAAAGCGATAGCTATAATGACCTTATTTCCATTGAGAGCCAAGCCTCTAATTGTTGAACCAAGAGATCCCGGTTTGGTCTCTGACCAGTAATAGCTATACTCACCCACAAAGGTCATTGTTGGTGATCCAATTGTCCAGTGGTATAGCTGGATATAGTTTTTGGAGTCTAGGTCAACTTCTGAATTATCCCTCCCGAAGAAAACTAGGTCAAAGGTTGTCGAGCTGGTTTTACGCATAAAGCAGCACATATGCTCCATAAAGAAACCCAGGTGAAATACAGAAGAAAATTCGACGGGTAAAGTAATTTCGTGATAAACACGAACCGAGTTTATATCATCCCACTCATCTACATAGATCCACGGAGCGGGAGCTCCAGAACTTCTATAAACCTGAACGTACCAGAAATGGTCGTTTTCGTCTTTCAATAACCCGCAATTGCTAACATAGGAGGAACCAGAACTACTTACGTTGTATGTACTGGTAATAAACCCAGTTGTTAAAGTGAGCGGGTATGCTCCTGCTGGCGGCCCCTTTGAATAAGCAACTGGATCTGGGGGTAATGGGATCACCTGCAACCCATATACATTCATGCCATTATATGTGCTGGAGAAAGCCTGGGAATATCGTGGATTCGAGTAAGGATCTGGCATCGTATCAGCCCACCAAGACAGCTACGGCGAGGTTGGTTCCACTACCCTGTTCTACCGCAATCGTAAAGTAGTCGCCGTGATCAAAGGATGTTACGCTAATAGCTGTGGAAAGTCCTGTATATTGCCCTACGAGAATCCGAGGACGGTTCGCCTGGTTTGTGAAGATGGTTATCCCGTTCTTGTTTACATCGACGATTAGATCTGAATCGGTAATAGCAAGGCTCACGGATAGATGTGCTTCCAGAGTGGTGTAAGAAACCCCAAAGCGATTGTAGGCTCGAAGTAGTTGCGTGCCAATTGTGAAATTACCTGGTATCTCAAGGATATACTGATGAGATGATACTCCTACACTACCTCCGCCACCCTTGAGTGTTAGAGGAGCTAGTTCGCCAATTTGCTCAAGTGGAACACTATCCAGATTGGTAAAGGCGACAATCGTTGGGCCGTCGGTGGTGTAGTCCACGAATACCGGCTGGTTCATCCTCACCGGCCCACCAATAACCGGGAGATTATGGACGATCGCCCCGTTCTCGGATAGCCTGGCATCTGCCCTGCTGCCGTGCACGTCCGTGATGATGGCCCGCATCTGACGGCCCTGGCGTGCCGACCTTCTTACGGTATTACGCAGGCTCATGTGTAGTCCTCCCTGCCGGTAATGCCCATCGATGAGCTGCGATCGTCGATGTGTAATCTAACGTCGGTAACGATCAGGGTCATTTGCTGGACAAGCTGGGTGCCGGTAGCCGTATAATCAACCTCGAACTTATCTCCCGGTTCCAGCCTCACGTCCGGGCGAATAGTCAAATCGTGCGTGGATCTCTCCTCGAATAGCCGTTCGAGCAGGATCTTGGCCGCTCGGCCTGCACCGCTATCCAGGTTAGGCATCCTATAGACTTTGGTGCTGAACCCATGCTCCTTCAGGAACGGGCTGTACTGGTGGGTCTTGGCGTCTTTCGAGCCGTAGATAATCGCATCCGACGAAGCGCCCGAGGGCCTACCCCGACTCTCGCTGTGCTGCCCAGGTTCTCTTGTGGGAGTGACAATATCCCTGACTATCTCATACCAGAAAGATATCGAGCCATCCGAGCGAGGGTAGATCTCGACCGGCCTTTCCTGGATGATGTCCTGGACTACGCTCATGCCGTTGGTTTCGAGGTCGATATATATGGCCTCTCTCCAGTCGCATAGCTCCACCAGTTTCAGGTTGGTTGCCGTAAAGGAGCCATCCAGCCAGATGCTACAGGTGCTCGGATATCTCAGGCTTTCCGTATAGAAGGTGTAAATCCAACGATCGTCGATATGGATGGAGACAAAGTTCTCGTGGAACACAATCCGGTAGCGATGATCGGTGTCGGCGACGGTTACGGCTATCTTTCCCAAGATCGTATCTGAGGGGGTGGAGACTAGGGCGATCTCAAAATCCCCGCCTCCCAGGTCGTCGATTTGAACCTCCACCTTCGTGTCGGTTCCAGGGCGGTTCACGTTCGTTCTTAGGACGATCGAGGAGGCTGCTCCCGCCTCAAACTCGATGTCGAAGCTTTCGACATTCTTAAAGGAGCCGATCAGTGTCTCTCCGCTGATGCCCATCGCAGCCGAAACGGTATCTCCCGAGAAGACCACTCGTGCTCCGGCAAGAGAAGCCACCTGGTGGATCAGGTTCGCAACAGTGAGATCGCTGCTCCCGGAAACTCCAAAGTAAGAGAGACACATGAGCTCTCCTCGGAGTCTCTGCATACAGATACTTCCGGTAGGATGGGATGTCCTCTCCCCGCTGATCTGTTCCATCCCATGAAGTCCTCCGGTAGTGTAGGTCTTTTGAGCACAGGTATGATAGATATTGCCGATCATCTCGTTGAGAGATATCCAGCGTGTCCGGTTCTCATCCCCGTATGGATTCCAATTGGTATCGGATACCAGGTAACAGGCCCCGTCATCGATGGCGATCAAGCTTCCGGCCAGATCTCCACCGATCTTGGTGTCATCGTAGTCTCTGTTCTCTAGTCCGGCTCCCTCGCTATAATCCGGGTTATTCTGGCGGTACTGATAAGGGCCTCGGACTGTCACAGATGCGAGGTCTGTGTATGTATAAATCGAGCCGTTGATGATTACCTCTCCGCTGGCAGGAAAATCGTCAAACTGATACCAGGGAGGTAGAGCTCCGACTCCATCGGATATCTTTCCGTCATCGTTCTCGCCGGAGTCATAGGCAATGATATAGAAAGCCGGGGTGTCTGCCTGTCCATAAATGCCGCACTTCTTGCTGGAGGTCTTAGAAGTGAACATCCAGCTATCGTCATCCGTCCACTCGTAAGAAGCGACCTCTTCCCAGGTATCCACATTCATCCCCCATACAGAGAACCTGCCATCCTTGTGCATGAACATGACTTCGTACTCTTCGTCAACTGAAAAACCTGGAGTCCAACTAGCGAGCAGAGTATCTACTCCATCCCTCACCTTGACGATCTCGAACCTGGTCATCCGTTCGTTATAGCAGCCAAGGACGAAGTTCATCCCGTTATCCGCCAGCCCGACCAGGCCACCACCAACCCGATAGTAGTTAGGGTTGTCTACTACTGGAAAAGTAAGAGAGGTCTTGAAACTTCCGGTAGCAATAAAGTTCTGAGCATTATAGGGCTTCTGCCCGAACATGAGGTATGGCCTGTAATATCCAGGCATCTTGATACCTCTAGGCTTTTGCTGAGACCAGGGCGTATTGGGATCGTCATAATATCTCCAGGCATGGATACCGCTCATGATCTCCACTCTGGCAGGACAAAAAGCAGTATCTCCGGAGGACTCAAAAACCAGCCCTATATATTTCAGCCTGTGTTCCGTGTCCAGGCCGGTCGCCGTTACTTCTATCGGATTCTCTCCGCCCCCCGGAAACAAACCGGCGCTCGTCAAGTCCAGATATTCTTTCTTGTCGTCGTCCTCGGTGATAATTATGAGGGTAACAGTGTCGGCTGGAGATCCTCTGCTCCACCCGAATATGTTTACCTCTATGCTCCCGGAGATGATGGTCGGGTTATCCGTGAGATTGTAGAAGTCCTTTAGTTCCTTCGATCTGAAGCCGAGCTTGTGGGCTCCGGCTGCCTCGTAGTAGTTCACTCCACCGGAGCTGATAATGTCGACACCCACAATACTCTCGGAGGCTTTAGAATAAGGCTCGCACCCCCAAAAATCGACTGCCATTCTATTGATAAGCTGGTGGGTATCTGGAGCCGTATATACGTTTCCGCTCTCTTCTTCGAGCTGATCGCCGACTGCAGACCTGCCGAATATCTCGATGTAGAACGGGCTGGAGAGCTGGTTTAGTTTCCACATCCCTTCGTGGACTATGGACATCTGTAAAGAGCGGCTTCCATCCCTGCGGTTGACGCTGATCCTGTCGATGATATACCGGTTGTAGGTTACGTATTCCTGGCCGTCCGTAGTCTCATAGCCCACGTCGACGGTGATAAGACTTCCCTCGATGACGTAGGGGTGAGTAGCATAATAGTCATCACCGGCAGCTATCTGCATGGTTCCACTGGTCATAGAGCTGTCATTAAATTCGATGATGTCGGTATGGGGGATCTCCAAGCTTAGGCCCAGGCCCTCAGCCCCGTCAAAGTAATACGTGACGTCGCTGTAGCAGATCCGGTTGCAGTTGCCGAGGAACAGCTTAGTCCCACCGACCACTGCGTGAAAACGATAGCCCAGGTTGCTGACTGCAGTAAATGGGTCGACCGAGAAGAACTTGCCATCTGCAGTCGTAAGGATCAGGCTGTAGGTCAATGCGGTCTGCAGAGTCTCCGTCCTCTGGAATTGCGTTACCAGATAGCCTGTGCCATTACGGGAATAGGCATGCACTATTCTCAAGTCCGCCAGTCCTGCATCGATGTCTGAGGGCAGCGAAGTCCAGATATCTCCCCAAATGCCCGTATAGTTATCCAGCTTGATCGCCTCGATTGCTCCGGTGGCATTGTTGGAGATATAGAAAAAGATGTCGTTGTTGAGCTTGAACGCACCCGAGAATAGGGCGATGCTTGCCAGGGTGCGCAGGGGATGGTCGTCGTCTGTATAATCAAACAGGCGAGGGAACATAAAGCGCCCCTCTCCCTCAGACGAGTCTGAGGCTACGATCTTCAAGCCGCCATCTCCATCGCACACCACCACACACTCTGTGGCAGATACCGCATGCACTGCCAGAGGATCGAGCGAAGGAGTGATGACGAGCGTAGCACCGCTCAAGGCATAGCTGCCGTCCGTTATCGTCCGTTTGTAGACCGCTCCCCCGGAAATATAGAAGAGGGTTCCTTCATATATACTGGGGTTTCCAGTGATAGAAATTCCGGTGGAGGTCAGACTACTGTTGCCCTGGGTTGCCCTCTTGAGGGTGCCCCCATCATTGACGAACGTGACCACCAGATCGTTTGCGGCGCTGTAATACAGGGACTGAGGCATAGGATCGTCGTCTATGCCTACGGCATCGGCGCCAGCGATCGGGAAGTCTGATGTAACAGCGTCAAAGAAGATCCGGGAGGGCCAGACTGTAGCCCCGACCAGCATCCGGTAAGTATCATTGTCCAGGATAGCGTCCTGGACAGAGGGCAGCACAGCTCTCATGACGGCTCAGGCTCTTCCACTGGTAGAAATCTAAACACGACCGGGACGAAGAACCAGGCTCCCTCGCCCTCGATAATAGTCGTCAAGGCATTCGGATCGAAGGTGTCCAGAAAGATAACCGTATGACTCTCCCCGTAGTGGTCGATAAAGGTGATCTTGTCCGAGGGCGTGCCGTTGGGATTATTCAGCATCCACAGCCGTTCCAATTCGGCATAGTCGCCGTAATTCTCACGAGGTTCATCATCCCGGCAGCGGATCACGTACTGGTGGATCTCGACGATCCCGCCCTGGGAAACGTCCACACCTCCGCCTAAAGTGTCCCG
>Ga0209320_10000609_pt1 | contig 18322 bp, 12 predicted proteins | sample Rifsed13ft4_FD_184008 | JGI IMG/M metagenome (GOLD analysis project Ga0209320, IMG submission 184008) | Soil microbial communities from Rifle, Colorado, USA - sediment 13ft 4 (version 2) | ecosystem: Environmental > Terrestrial > Deep subsurface > Rock core/Sediment | place: Rifle, Colorado... | reverse complement strand
AATGGCGGTCGTAATTATTTTTACGTACATGACCAATCGGTCTTCAAACATTTTTAATTCGTTGGCAATTGCGGCGTTCATCGTGCTTGCATTGAATCCTCAAGAAATATTTAGCGCCGGATTTCAACTTTCTTTTTTAGCGGTACTCTCGATTGCTGTTATTTATCCAATTATACAGAATTATATAAACTCATTTCATCTCAAGTCTAAAGTTGTAAAATATATTTTACTTTTCATGGGCGTATCTCTAAGCGCTCAAATCGGAACGCTTCCATTGACGATCATGTATTTTGGTAAACTATCATTGGTCTCACTTCTAACGAATTTGCTTGTCATACCTCTTGCAGGAGCTATAGTTGGAATTGCAATTTTTACCTTAACATTAAGTATTATTTTTTCTTCTTTGGCTGTTCTTTTTGCAGACGCAAATGAATTTATTGTATTTATACTTTTTAAAATAGTATCATTTGCCGGCACATATCAGTATTCTTATATCCCAATTAAAAATTTTACGTTGTGTGATTCTGCCATATTTTATATAGCAACTATTCTTATTATTTATGGATTAATGAAATTCAGAAGCACAGCAGGTAAAATAATTTTTATGATTATAGTTATTACGAACGCAGTATTGTTCGGTTCATTTGATAACAAGAACCTTCTGGAAGAAAGTAAATTAAATGTGATGATGATTGATGTGAGTCAAGGTGATGCGGTCCTTATTAAATTTCCAAACGGGCAAACTGCCCTGATAAATGGCGGATATGCTTCATTTTATTTTGACAATGGTGAAAGAATAATAATACCTTTGCTGAATCATCTTGAAATTGATAAAATTGATTATGCATTTGTGTCGAGCATAACTCAAGAAAGCTTTGGTGGATTTATTTCGCTGATTAGAAGCGGCATTATCAGAAATATTGTTAAGCCATTGTCGGATTCAAGTTCTATGTTTGATGTTAATTTTGAAGAGTTAATAAATGAAAGAAAGATCCCTGTTAAATATTTTAGGAAAAGTGTTTTAGAGATCGGTAAAGTTAAAATTTATTTTTTAAATAATTTTGATTCTACTTATGCTTTGCGAACAAGCAATTATCAAACGGGTGTAATTAAAATTGTTTATGGAAACACAAGCTTTTTGTTTCCTGGGAGCATTGAGAACGAAACGGAATATTTATATTGCGATGAATACAAAGATTTCCTGAAATCGGATGTTCTGAAAGTTTCAAAAAATGGAAGCATAAACAGCTCGTCACTAGAATTTTTACAGACCGTTCAACCAAAAATAAGTTTGATAAGTGTTACGAATCAGAATAAATTTAGTAACACTTCTCCACTTATCTTAGAACGATTGAAAAAAATAGGTTCTAAAGTTTATCGAACAGATGAGGAAGGAGCGGTTCTTCTTCAGTCTGATGGTAATAAAATAAAAAAAGTTAAATGGAAATAAATTCTAAATTAATAAAGGAGTAAACATGGCAAAAAGCCCGCCTGTTGGAATATTGATGGGAAGCGATTCCGATTTTGAGGTAATGAAAGAAGCGTCTGATATCCTAAAGCAATTTGAAATTGAACATGAGATAAAAATCCTCTCGGCACACCGCACACCAAAGCTTGCGGCTGATTATGCTGAAACGGCTCACACAAAAGGAATGAAAGTAATAATAGCCGGAGCAGGAGGTGCTGCACATTTGGCAGGAGTAATCGCAGCTTTGTCGCCGCTGCCAATAATTGGTGTTCCAATTAAATCAAAATCTTTGGAAGGACTTGATTCTCTATTATCAATGGTGCAAATGCCATCCGGAGTTCCGGTCGCAACCGTAGGTATAAATCAAGCAAGAAATGCTGGGATATTAGCTGTTCAAATTTTGGGTGTTGATAATCCATCAATTCAAAAGAAAGTTTTGGATTACAAAGCAAATCTCGAGAGGGAAGTGTTCTTGAAAAATGAAAAGCATGGATTGAAGTAATATTATTAACTCACGCTGCACACGTTAATGATAAAAATTCGCGAACAAACCCAGTTCCTTTGGTTTTTGGGGCTATGCGTTAGGAACTGGGTTTGTATACTTCACTTTTGCGTATAGTAACTTATTAATTTTTGAAACTTCAAGTTCAATTTGATAACTTTGACGGCATTAAAAAAAGGAAATTTTAATTTATGAAATCATTTATTTATTTAATCATTGCAGCTTTTATTTTTATAGGATGTTCAAAAAAGTCCGATCAAGATTATTTGAAATCGGCAGAAGAAAATTTGAAGAATAATAAAGTTCAGGAAGCTGTCTCTGATTTGGAAAATTATGTAAAAGAAAATCCTGAAGATGAAAAATCTCCAGAAGCATTAACAAAATTGGCTTCGATCTATCAAAACAGAATGTTAAAAACTCTAGCCGATACAGAGTCATTAGAAAAAGCGGTAACTATCTATCGCCAAGTTTACGACGATTATCCAAATAGTAAACAAGCCCCAACTTCGTTGTTCATGTCGAGCTTTATTCTTGCTAACGAACTTCAAAAATACGATTTAGCAAAAGCATCCTACAATTTATTTTTGCAAAAGTATCCTAATCATGAATTAGCTAATTCTGCGCGTGAAGAATTAAATAATTTAGGATTAACTCCTGACGAAATTCTGAAACGGAAAAGCACTTCTAATATTTAATGCAAAAAATTTCTTCGGATTACCGGAAATATTTAAATCCCGAAATCATATCAAAGCTTAATTCGCTTGAGTTAAGAGCGAGATTAGTTGTTGAAGGATTTATTGTCGGATTGCATAGAAGTCCTTACCATGGATTCAGTGTTGAGTTTACCGAACATAGACCGTACATGCAAGGTGATAGTCCAAAGGATATTGACTGGAAAGTATTTGGCAAGACAGAAAAATATTTTATTAAGCAGTACGAAGAAGAAACAAATCTTCGAAGCTACATTTTATTAGATACGAGCAGATCAATGAATTATGCTTCGGAGGGAAATGTTCGCAAGATTGATTATGCTTCGACCTTAGTGGCTGCTTTAGGTTACTTGATGGTTGAGCAGCAAGATGCGGTTGGTCTAGCTCTCTACGCTGAAAAAATTAATAAATTCCTTCCACCTAAGGCGACTAAAACTTATCTTCTTGAAATTTACAAACAGCTTTCTGCGGTAATTCCTTCTGATAAAACTCAAACGGCGTCTGCACTAAATGCTCTTGCCGAAAAAATTAAACGAAGAGGATTGGTAATAATTATCTCTGATTTTTTTGATGACATAAATTCCGTGCTAAAATCACTTAAGCATTTTCGTTATAAAAATAATGAGGTGATCGTTTTTCAGATACTCGATCCTATGGAGAGAAGTTTCGCATTTGGGAAAGATGCAATTTTTAGGGATTCAGAGACACTTGATGAAATAACGACTCAGCCATATCAAATACAAAAAGCTTACAGGGAAGCAATCAATGAGTTTATTCACACAATCAAAAAAGAGTGTCTAAACGCAAACATAGAGTACAATCTTTTTGAAACATCCACACCATTCGATAAAGCATTGTTCAGTTACATTCAGAAAAGGAGCCGCTTGCATTAATCGCATGATAAAGATAAAGATGAAGATTATGAATTTGAGTTAGTTAGTCGGTTTTTGCAATGTTAAGAATACAAACCCAGTTTCTCAGCATTGCTTGATTCGCTTGTTTAGAAACTGGGTTTGTTTACGAATTCTAATTGTCATTGTACGTAACGTGAGCTAGTTATTTGATTAATTTCTTGATCTCATTAAAATATTTTTGAGATAATCTTTCTGACTGTTCTAAACTTTTTGATTCAGTGATTATTCTTATTATCGGTTCTGTGTTCGATTTTCTAAAATGAACCCAATGATCCTCAAAATCTATTCTTAATCCATCATCCGTGTTTATTTTCTCTTTCGAATATTTTACTTTTAACTTAGCTACAATTTCATCAGGATTATTTTTTCTCAAATCGTTTTTTTTCTTTGCGATAAAATATTGAGGCAAATTCTTTCTCAGTTCTAATAGCGATTGATTTGTTTCAGTTAGATGCTGGAGTGTTAATGCAATCCCGACTAGAGCATCTCTTCCGTAATGAAGAGCCGGGAAAATTACTCCTCCACTTCCTTCACCACCTATGATTGCGTTTGTTTCCTTCATTTTCAAAACGACATTTGCTTCACCAACGGCTGATCTAAATACTTGACCACCTAAAGCATTAGCTACATCTTCCACTGCTCTTGTTGTAGAAAGATTTACGACAACATTTCCAGGTTTCTTCGTTAATACGAATTTTACAACTTGAGTGATTGTATTTTCTTCACTGAACGATTTTCCATCTTCAGTAATTAAAACCAATCTATCAACATCGGGATCGACAACAATTCCTAAATCAACTTTTGAGTCAATAACAGCTTTCATAGTGGCAGTTAAATTTTCCGGTATTGGTTCCGGCAATCGGGGAAAAATTCCAGTTCTTTCACAATTTAATTCAATTACTTCACAACCAAATTTTCTTAACAAATCTGGGATGACATAAACACCAGCACCATTTACACAATCTACAAGCACTCGAAATTTTTTCTTTCTTATTTTTTCTAATTCAATAAATGGCATATTGATAACGTCTTCCATGTGTTTCTTCAAACCTTCTTCATAATAAGTAAGTTTTCCTAATTTATCCCAGCTTGAATAATTTCCTTGTGTGGCTTCCAAATTTCCGAGCATCGTTTTATTTTCATCCGGAGTCATAAACTGCCCCGTGATGTTCAACAATTTCAAAGCGTTCCATTCATTTGGATTATGACTTGCGGAGATTGCAATGCCGCCTTGCGCTTTTAGAATTTTCACCACGTACTGAACAGTTGGAGTCGGACAAATACCGATGTCAACTACATCTAATCCTTTTGCAAGTAATGTTCCGACGACAATGGATTTAACCATTTCGCCGGAAATTCGCGCATCTCTGCCAATGATTATTTTCCCTTTGCCAATAAAATCTGCGTAAGCTGAAGAATATTTTACAAGAACTTGCGGCTCTAATCCTCCACCAATTATTCCTCTAATTCCCGAAATGCTTACCATTAATGTGGACATCTAACCTCCTGCAATATCTTCTATAAAATTTGCAAATATATTTTCAAAGATAAAATAAAAAGGAGATGAAATCATCTTAATCCAATTTATTTAAATTGTTTATTGACATAGAATTCAAGGTATGTTATATTCACAGCTAAAATTATCTATAATTATGCATCTCAAATTGAATTTTTACCAAATCCACTCTTTAAAAAAAATCAGAGGGGTTTTAATGAATAAGTTACGTTTACTTTTCTTGTTCTCACTTTTATTTCTCACACCTTTTTCACAAGTATTCTCACAGACAACCGGAAAAATTTCCGGTTTAGTTACCGATAAGACCACTGGTGAACCAATTCCTTTTGCAAATATTTTTGTTGAAGGTACAACTGTTGGGGCTGCTTCCAATATTGATGGCAACTACGTTATCATTAATATTTCACCCGGACTTTATCGTGTAAGTGCTTCGGTGGTTGGGTATCAAAAACAAACTGTTACTGACGTTAGAGTTAATGTCGATTTCACAACTAGGTTAAATTTTCAGTTATCTACAGGAGCCATAGATCTTCCCACTATAGTAGTGCAAGGTGAAAGAAATCCACTTATCAGACAGGATCTTACGAATCCGACTGTTGCAATCACCGAAGAGACTATACAGGAGCTTCCGGTTGATCAGATTTCTGATGTAATCAGTTTGCAAGCCGGAGTTGTTGTTGGTGATGATGGTTTGCTCCATGTTAGAGGCGGCGCTGGAAATGAGATTGCATATACGCTAAATGGAATTGCTCTGAACGATCCTTACGGCAACTCGCGTTCTATTGGTTTAGCAACAAATGCCGTTAAAGAAGTATCAGTTTCAACTGGAACCTTTGCTGCTCAATACGGAAATGCATTGAGCGGTGTGGTTAATTATGTTACCAAAGAAGGTTCTGATAATTATTCATTTGGTTTGCGTGGTTACATGGGGGATTATTTTACTAATAGAACTTCCTTGTTTAATAACATTGACGATATTGACATTTTGAATAGAGGTAGAATTGAAGCTACATTCGGTGGTCCTCTACCTGAAATTGAAGGAGCTAAATTTTATATATCAAGCATCTATGAAAATTTTAAGGGTTCTCTTTATGGAATAAGACTATATAATACAACTGACTCTTATTTATCAAGAGACAACTTTAATTCAGCAGATCCACGGAGTGGAGAGTCTACAGATCCATACTATTTTAATCCTTATAATGATCTCGTTGATAGCAGTGGCAGCCCAACCGGTAAGGGAGCAGTTGTCCCACTTAATGACTCAAGAGATTTTAATTTTCAAGGAAATCTTAGCTATAAATTTAGTTCTTTACTCAAAGTTAAATATGAAGCGGTTTATGATAAAGGGAGATCTACGGGTAGAGCCGATATCAGCAGAAGTTGGTACAAGTATAATCCTGATGGTTTTGGAAATACTTACGATGAAGGATTAATTCAATCATTAGACCTTACCCATACTATTGATAATAACATTTTTTATACTCTTCAATTTTCTTATGGTTACAATGAAAGCAAGTATTATCTTTTTGAAGATATTAATGATCCGGGATATTTGCCCAATCTTTACTCAAGACCGCTTGGTAATACTTTCTTTCTAACAGGAGGGACAGATAATTACCGCGAGTTTAGAAAGACAACAACGTTGGGTATAAAAGGTGATCTGGTTGCTCAGTTGTTTAATATTCATGAAATAAAAGCCGGATTTGAAGTTCGCGAGCACAAATTAAACTTTGAGAGTTATGAAGTTCAGTTCGGCAAACAAAATCCCGATGGCACCTTTAATGCTAATTTACTTAACAATGATTTACTCTACGATTCAACTTTAGTTTTGTTAAGAAGAATACCAACAGAACAGTCTCTTTACACTCAATATGAAAAGAAACCTCTTCAGCTTGCTGCTTATATTCAAGATAAGATTGAACTGGCTTCTACATTTATTTTAAATGCCGGTTTGCGTTATGAACTATTTGATCCAGCAGCACAGCATAACACAAATATTTCACAAAATCTTATTGATTCTTTGGCTGGGAATATAACCGCGTTCAATACTGAGAGCAAATTAAAACACACATTATCTCCAAGAGTTAGCGTTTCTTATCCAATAACTGATCAAGGTATTATTCGTTTTTCTTACGGGCATTTTTACCAAATTGGTTCGCTATCCAGTTTGTATCGTAACAGCAATTATTATGTAACTAATGTAGGTCAAACACCGAGATTCGGTAACCCAAATGTTGAACCGCAAAAATCTGTTCAATATGAAATTGGATTGCAGCAGCAATTAGCAGAGGATCTTAAAATAGATATTACAGGTTTTTATAAAGATGTAAGCAATTATATTTATACTCAATATATTTATACGGAAACAGGCAGAGCTTATCGGTTATTAACTAATCTTGCTTATGCAAATTCCAGAGGCATTACAATATCACTTTTTAAAAGGAGATCACCCGGAGGTCTATTTCAAGCATCAATTGATTATACTTTTTCGATATCTGAAGGAAATCGAACGGAACCATCAAGTGAACTTTTCTTCAGCGAACAATCTGGAAAACAGGCTGAAACGTTTCTTGTTCCATTAAATTTTGACCGCCTGCATGTCATAAATGCTACTATTGCTTTGACTGAACCCAATGACTGGACAGCCGGATTTGTCTTTAATCTTCAGACAGGGACGCCGTACTGGCCAGTCCTTCCATCGAATTTAGTAAGCATCAGCTACACTCAAAATTCAGGTATTCAGCCGATGCAGTGGAATGTGAATTTCAAGCTGGAAAAGTATTTCGATCTTGGATCTCTTAGTACGTCAGTCTTCCTCCAGGTTGAAAATTTATTTGATACCGAAAACGAACTTTCTGTTTACCAAAGTTCAGGCAAATCTTTGTCAAATGTGGAACAAGTTTTAAATTCGTTCGAATTTAATGATCTCAAAACTCGCATCACAAAGGGTAATCCGGGTTTAGTACCTCTTGAGCAAATCGAAAATTATTATTCACAAAGACCTGAACGGGTAAACCGGCCTCGCGAGGTTCGTTTAGGTTTTTCTCTTTTATTTAATTAGAGTAATGAGCAAAGGAAACAACTAATGAAGAAAATATTAATTCTTACTTTAATTATCGTCTCAAGTTTATTGACGAGTAATCTTGTCTCACAAGAAAGAGATAAAGATGGAAATATAAATATTAAGGGTCTCTCTCAAGAAGATATGATTCGAATATTCGGTGATTTATTTAATCCCAATTCTTTTCGTAAAATCGCTGGAGAACAGAAGGAAAAAAACCTCATAGTAAGCGGGAATAAAATTACAACCATATTGTATAACACCGGTTCAATTTGTCGGCCTAATACACTTGCAAATACGGCCGATTTAGTATGGCAAGGATTGGGATATGGATTTGAATTTGGTCCTTTAGCTGCCGGACAAGTGGCAATTCCTAACACGACAAGTGGTTTTGACACTCTAATAATCGTAGATGATTCCTTTACACTTCCTACTCAAGGCGGTTACTCACCCGATGGAACTGAAAAATGGGGATGGCTGCCAAAACCAGATTATGCTGATCCAAATCAAAACAAAATTGCAAATTTAAATGCACCTGATGAAAATGGTGATGGTAAACCAGATTCTTGGCCTGACAGATGGTATTCTCCCGGTGCTGGAAAATACATATGGCCGGCATTTTTAGGTGACCAAGCAACTGCCCCTGATGAGGAAGTATATTACGTAATGGATGATTATACCAACAAGACCAAGTTTGTTTCTTTCGGAAATCCTAGTGCTGAATATTATCCGTTTCCAAGCGATACAACGAAAAGAGGATTAGGATTAGATGCTGAAGTTAGAGTAATTCAGTTTAACAATCCTCTTGCTGAAGATCTCTTGTTCTTAGTTTATAGAATCACAAATTCGAGTGAAAAAAATATTCCGCGTGCATATTTTGGTATGCATGGTGATCCTCACGTTGGTGGTAGTACTGACTATGGTGATGATCGAGCATATTTTATTCCGCCTTTAGGAGAACTAGCAGATCCATACCCACAAAGAGCAAGAAATATGGTTTATGCATTTGACGACGATGGTGTAGGTTTAGGCGGAAGGCAAGTAGGATATTTTGGTTGGAAATTTTTAGAGTCGCCTTCAAAAAATAATGATGGTTTTGATAATGATGACGATGGTATTAAAGATGAAAGTCCGTTTAATAGTCATGGTAATTTTATAGATGGTGTCGTAATCCCATTGACTTTTGGGATAAACGATCTAGTAAAATATACGGCTGTTTATGGAACTCCAAAACCCCGTTATGAGGGTGATGAAGATGGTGACTGGAATTCTGCAAAGGATGATATTGGAATTGATGGAATTGGCTTCGATTCTCCGAATTACCCCGGAGCTGATTATGGCGAGGGTGATGGCTTTCCATCACAGGGTTGGTACGTAGATGCTAATGAGAACGATAAATATGATGTCGGAGAAATAATCTCAGATGAGAGTTTACCTGGTTATAAATGGGCTGGTTCTGAACCAAGCTTTGGTTTGCGTGATGTATCTGAATCCGATCAACTTGGATTGACAAGTTTTCATGCCGCTGCATATACAAATGCACTGCCAAATGTTCCTAAAAATACAACGCTCATGTGGGAATGGTTATCTTCAGAGACGATAGATCCAAACCAGGAACTCTTAACAATTGCAGCCGATAATGTTTTCAATTTTGGAACCGGGCCATTAAGTCTTGAGAGAGGAGAATCCCAAAGATTCTCAATGGTTATTCTTTTTGGTGATAATTTGAATGATCTAACATTAAATGCTCAGACATCTACACTGATCTTAGAGGCGGATTATAGGTTTGCTCAACCACCTCTTAAACCAGTTGTTAAAGCAGTACCTGGAGATGGAAAAGTAACTCTGTATTGGGATACCCGTGCTGAAAATTCAATTGATCCGTTATCCGGGAAGAAAGATTTTCAAGGATATAAAATTTATAGAAGTCGCGATCGTACTTTTTCTGATATTTACACAATAACTGATGCAAACGGAGTTCCTTTTCTTGGTCAGCCATTGGTGAATTCCGATGGTAAAGCTGCTCAATTTGATTTAATTGACTCTCTATCTGGATTTCATCCAATAGAGTATCAGGGTAGAGGAATAAAATATTACTTGGGCAATAATACAGGTCTTGCTCACGAATATGTTGATGAAACAGTTAAGAATGGAATAAAATATTATTATGCAGTAGTATCTTACGACGGAGGTAATCTAGAAACTGGAAAAGAGTTGCCACCATCCGAATCTCAGTTGATAATTCAAAAAGATCCAATAACAAGTGAATTAAAATTTGATGTTAATACAGTTGCAGTTACGCCAGGACCGCTTCCTTCAGGTGTGAAAAATGCTGAAGTAGGAATTGGGGGAAAAGTGAATATACTCCCACCCGGTAATTCAACTGGGGATGTTTCGGTTAAAGTATTAAATGATTTGGAAGTTCAATCAAAATTTTACAAACTTGATTTCATTTCAACCAATAATTATCGATTACTTGATTCGACCGGGGTTGCTGAAACCTTAATTTCAAAAGACACCGTATTTGTTACTCTATCACAAGAAAATATTCTAGAAGGCAGCTTCGAATTATTGGATCAAGCAAATAATATAGTTGATCCTGCAAAATATCTTGTAAGTTACATTTCTGGAAAAATAAGAGGAGCAAACTCTGGTAGTTTACCAGCCGATCAAAAATATACTGCTAGGTTCAGATTCTACCCTATTGTTACAAGCAGTTCATTAAAAGGAGAAGATAGCAATCCTTCATTTAATGGAATGAGATTGTATGTAACCAATGACTCACTTTATATAGACTATGAGAATTCTGGATTTACTAATTCTCTTAGTAATCTGGTTGACACAATTTATTTCACTCCAACAGCCGGTACGCCGAAAATACCTTTTAGGGCAGATTGGGAATTGAGATGGACATCTGGTTTCAGTGATACTACAGCTACAGGGCAATGGTCGGCACCGGGTGATACTGCGATTACAAATTTAGGAAATATAAGGATTGTCTGTCCTTTTAAAGTTGTTAATACAACTACAAATGAACCTGGGAAGTTTCTTTTATTTGTGAATCAAGGAACACCAACCCTATCACGTTGGAAATATTCGCAGCCAATTATTCTTCGTCCGCAGAATGCGACAGGTTCAGCAACAAGTTATGAATTGCGATTCTCTTTACCAACTGATTCAACCATAGTTCCGATTTACCCCAAAACTGGTGATGTGTACAGTGTAAAAACACTAAAACCATTTCAAGCTGGGGATAAGTATGTTTTTAACTCAAGTGAAATCAAATTTGAGTCTGACGTTGCAACATCGAAACTTAATAATATTTATGTTGTTCCCAATCCGTATGTAGCTTACAGTTTATCCGAAGAACCGGGCAGAACCTCAGAATTCCGTGGAGATAGGGATTTACAGTTTAGGAATCTTCCTCCTAAATGCACGATAAGAATTTATACGCTTCTTGGTGAACTTGTTCAGACAATTGAAAAGGATGATTTCACAAGTCTGGCTCATTGGGATTTGCTAAGTAACGAAAGTCAAAGAGTTGCTTACGGAATTTACATCTATCACGTAGATGCACCTGAAGTTGGTGAGTTTATTGGAAGAATAGCTGTTATTAAGTAGTCAAAGTACCTGTCCGCCTACGGAGGATCAGTGACGAAATTTTTTGAAATTATTCAATAGGAATTTAAAATGATAAAAAAGATTTTATACTTTTCGTTCACCTTTACACTGCTGATGTTTCATCAACAAGCTTTTGCGCAGTTAGACAGAAGCACGTCAAAGGTTGGAACAACTGCAGCTCAGTTTCTTAAAATTGGTGCCGGTGCAAGAGCAATTGGGATGGGAGGAACCTACACTGCTATCAGCAATGATATCTACTCTGTTTATTATAATCCTGCCGGTGTGGCGAATACAACCGGTACCGGACAAGTTGCCTTTAATCATGCAGATTGGCTCGCAAGTATCAATTATGATTTTGCCGCTCTTTCAATCAACCTACCTGAATTTGGGACATTGTTTTTCTCATTGACCTCGCTATCTGTTCCTGAAGATAAGGTTCGAACATTCGATTTTCCGGAAGGTGACGGTAGAGTTTGGGATGCAAGCTCTCTTGCAATCGGTGCAGGATTTGCTAAAAAACTTACAGAAAATTTTGCAATTGGATTCCATGCCAAATTCATTCGGGAAGCAATCTGGAATACAAGTGCAAGCGGTTTTGCTATTGATGTTGGTACGTACTATGTGACTCCATTTAATGATCTTGTAATCGGTGCAAGTATTTCAAACTTTGGTTCCAAGATGCAGCTTGAAGGCAGAGATATTCTTTTTAATAGTGATCCAAACAATAACCAAAATACAGGACCAAATAATATTCTTTCGAGATATGAAACAGACAAATTTGATATTCCTCTGACATTTAGAATAGGACTGGCAATGGATGTTTTAAAAGAAAGATATTTTAGAACAACCGTTGCTGTTGATGCAACTCATCCAAATGATAACACCGAGTACGTTAATTCGGGGTTAGAACTTGCTTATGATGAAATGGCTTTTCTTCGCGTTGGTTACAAATCTTTATTCTTAAGAGACAGTGAGCAGGGATTGACATTCGGAGGCGGATTGAAATATTCTTTTAACAGCCAGTTCACTTTATTTGTGAATTATGGTTGGGCAGATTATGGAAGACTAAATAATGTGCAGTTCTTTGATGTTGGCATTGGTTTTTAAATTTCATTTCAATCTCAGTTTTATTTGAGGAGCTTTAACGCTCCTCTTTTTTTGTTTGATAAAATGAAACCGCTGATCACAAAAATAAATAAAATACTCATCTCCAGATTTGGCGTGCCCAAGAGAAATAAAGCAGAAACCGATCCGGTTGATGCTCTGATTGCTACAATTCTCTCACAGAACACAACAGATAAAAATTCATACAAAGCTTATAAAAATTTAAAAACCAATTTCAAAAATTGGAATGAGGTTGCATCAGCAAAACAAAAGATGATTGAACAAAATATTCGAGTTGGGGGATTAGCTAAGCAGAAAGCAAAATCTATCAAAACAATTTTAAACGAGTTACTCAAACAAAAAGGAAAAGTGACTTTAGATTATCTTAAGAAACTTCCGAATGATGACGTTATATCAGAACTCATTCAATTCAATGGCGTAGGAGTAAAAACTGCAAGCTGTGTTTTACTGTTTTCACTTCAAAGAAATGTATGCCCGGTTGATACTCACGTTCACAGAACTGCAAATAGAATTGGTTTAATAAAAACTAAATCTCCAGATAAAACTTTTGAGCTTCTTAACAAAAATTTACCCGCTGGAACTGCACATTCATTTCACACGAATTTAATAAAGCTTGGCAGAGATATATGTAAATCCGCAAAACCACTATGTACAATTTGTCCGCTGCTCGAAATATGCACTTATGAAGGAAAAAATATGCTTCCTATTTCCAAACTAACAAAAAATGATTTTTTATTATTGGATAATGTTTAATAGATGTGGGTAATTTACGCTGTTCTTAATCCATTTATTGATGCATCAAGAAATGTCTTTTCAAAAAAAGCATCCATGAATGTAGACTCTCTTGTAGTATCATGGATAAATAATTTTATACCATTTCTTTTATATCTTCCTGTACTTTTTTTTATCGAACTAAAATTTAATTTACAATTCTTCATTGCAGTATTGATATCCGGCACAGTTAACACAGTGGCGACCATTCTTTATCACAGAGCAATTTCAAAGGGTGATATTTCGGTGGTGGTTCCTATGTTAAGCTTTACACCTTTATTTCTTGTATTTATTTCACCCTTAATCGTAGGGGAGTTTCCAACTGCGAAAGGTTTGATCGGAATTATTTTAATAGTTGTCGGTTCTTATTTGCTTAATGTTAATCTAAAAGAAAAAGGTATTTTATTTCCTATAAAATCTCTAATGAAAAATAAAGCAACCCGGTACATGTTAATTGTTGCATTCATCTGGAGCATTTCTGCGAACTTTGATAAAAAGGGAATAGAAGCATCCTCAATTCTTCAATATATTTTATTCATTAATTTATTTGTTACGATAGGAACTACAATCTTCTCGATTTCTAAAGGGAAATTTTCATTTCAGTCAGTTTGGTTGGAAAGAAAAAATTTATTCTTTGTGGGTGCGCTTACATCAATGGGATACTTTGTTCACATGACAGCAATATCGTTGACTCTTGTATCTTATGTAATTGCACTTAAGCGTACAGCCGGAATGATCTCAGTTATTCTCGGGTATCTTTTCCTTAAAGAGCAAAATATTAAAGAAAGACTTCTTGGCGCAACAATAATGTTTATTGGTGTGCTGTTTATCGTTCTTTTTTGATGAGTTAAATGATACACAGCACAGTTCACACTATTTACCCTTAACATTTTTTGCTATCTAACCAAAATAATTTAACTTTGCTGAAACAGATCTATACAAAATTATTAGGAGAAAATTTATGTCGGAACAGTTAGGCATAATAGGTTACGATTATGTAGAATTCTATGTTGGAAGCGCTAAGATGTGGGCATATTGGCATGCTAAAGCTTTTGGAATGCACGTAACTGGTTACTCCGGACCGGAAACAGGAGTGAAAGATAGGGTCTCTTTTTACCTTACTAAAAATAATTTACGGTTTGTTTTAACTTCTGCAATTAAACCAACGAACTACGATGTCTCTTACTTTACGCAAAAGCATGGAGATGGTGTTAAAAGATGGTCCTTAAAAGTAAAAAACGTAAAGGCGGCTTTTGATCAGGCAGTTAAAAATGGAGGAATTCCGATTCGAAGTCCTAAGAAAATTGAAAATGAACTGGGCTTTATTGAAGAAGCTGCGATCAAACTTTATGATGATGCTGAGATTGTTTTTGTAAATCGGGATAATTATAAAGGAATATTCAAACCGGGATTTGGCAAGCCGATTCAGAATATCCAAATTAAATCGGAAGAAACAGGCATTGTTGAAGTTGACCATATTGTCGGAAATGTGAGAATCAATGAGCTTAATATCTGGGAAAATTATTTTAACAAAACATTAAACTTCGAAACATTTATTGAGTTTGGTGCAGGTGATATTTCTACTCAATACTCAGCGCTTCTTTCCAAAGTTGTTAGATCACGTGAAGGAAGCATGGTTAAGAACCCAATAAATGAACCTTATGATGGACTAAAAAAATCTCAAATCGAAGAATACATTGATGAATATTTTGGTTCAGGAATACAACACATTGCAATCACTACAGATAATATAATCGTAACTATTAAAGCGATGAGAGAAAATGGAGTTGAATTTCTTTCAGTGCCAAATACTTATTATGATTCACTAAAAGAGCGTGGATTTGAAGTAACAGAAAATATCGAAGAATTGAGAAAGTATGGAATTCTTTGCGATACGGAAGGCAAGGGATATTTGTTGCAGCTTTTTACAAAACCTATCGGTGATCGCCCGACATTTTTTTATGAAATAATTCAAAGACGAAAAGGTGCTGAAGGTTTTGGACAAGGAAATTTCCAATCGCTGTTTGAATCAATTGAACGTGATCAACAGCTAAGAGGAAATTTTGATAAAGAATGATTGGCAGCCCACCACTTTAGTCGTGGGTTTAAAGATTAAACAAAAAAAATATACAAGAAAATTTAGAGGTTAAAATGCCATATTATGTTAAAGTTGGTAAAGTTCCTCCTAAAAGGCACACGACATTCTATAAAGAAGATGGTAAATCCCTTTACCGCGAAGAATTATTCAGCACGAAAGGATTTTCGGGAATTTACTCTAACAAGTACCACCTGTATATGCCTCCCCAAGTAGAGAGTGTTAAAGAAATAAAGATGGAAGGATCACCGGAATGGTCAGATGCGCCTTTGAAGTATTATCATTTCAGTACCGACAAAAAGCAAAGCAACGGGAATTTTTTAACCGCTCGAAATATTTTTTTGAAAAATGAATATTGCGTTATATCCACAGCAAATGTTTCGGAAGACACCGAACTTTTTTATCGAAACAGCTATGCGCATGAAATTGTATTCGTTCATCATGGGGAAGGTGAAATGTTTTCGGAATATGGCAAACTACCATTTGAACAGTGGGATTATATTGTAATTCCCAAAGGCACTACATATCAGCTTAAGTTTAAGGATCATAAAAACGTAAAAATGTTCATCATCGAATCCGATACCCCGTTTGATATTCCCAGACATTTTAGAAATGAATATGGACAATTAACTGAGGATGCGCCTTACTACGAAAGGGATTTTAAACCACCCCAGTTTATAGAACCGATTGATAAACTCGGCAGCTTTCAATTAATCCTAAAAGTTGCGAATAGATATTTTGAATATTCACTTCCTCATCATCCGTTTGATGTAATTGGATGGGATGGATTTTTATATCCCTACACATTTAATTTAAAAGAATATGCTCCAAAGGTTGGAAAGATACATTTGCCTCCGCCAATTCATTTAGCTTTTGTTACTGAGCATTTTGTAATTTGTAATTTTGTACCTCGCCTTTTCGATTTTCATCCCGATGCAATTCCTGCACCTTATTATCATTCAAATGTGGATAGTGATGAAGTTTTGTATTATGTTCATGGAGATTTTATGTCGCGGACAGGCGTACATGAAGGATCAATTACACTTCATCCAATGGGAATTCCGCATGGACCTCAACCAGGCAAAACAGAAGCATCAATTGGTAAAAAGGAAACCGATGAATATGCGATAATGATTGATACTTTTACTCCGTTAAAAGTTACTCTGAACGTAAAAGAAACGATGGTTGAAGATTATGAGCATTCTTGGCTTGAAAAATAGCTTTAATATTTTGATATATTTAATTAAGCATTTGGTTTCAAAATGAAATTAGTTTCATACCTAAAGAACAATTCGAAAGAGCGCGTTGGAATTTTTCACGAAGGTAAAGTTTATGATGTGAAGAAAAGCGGTGAACTATTTGGTGTAAAGTTCCCTTCAAAAATGAAAAAACTTTTAATTAATTGGGAAGAGCACATTACAAATATTTACAAACTTTCTGGTGAGATTGAGCAGAATGATTTAAAAACGGGAATAAATATCTCTGAAGTTAAACTTCTTTCTCCAGTTCCTCACCCAGCCTCGTGTCGGGATGGATATGCATTTCGTCAGCATGTAGCTGCGGCGAGACGCAATCGCGGTGTTGAAATGATTCCTGAATTCGATCAATATCCTATTTTTTATTTCACCAATCATAATGCCGTTTTCGGACCCGGAGATATTTTGGTTGAAGATGATCATTTAAAAAATTTAGACTTCGAATTGGAAGCTGCAATCGTCATCTGCAAGAGAGGGAAGAACATTCCTGCTGAAAAAGCAGACGAATATATTGCCGGTTACATGGTAATGAATGATTTTTCGGCAAGAGTTCTCCAAATGGAAGAAATGAAATTAAATCTCGGGCCTGCTAAAGGGAAAGATTTTGCAACATCATTTGGACCATGGTTAGTCACACTTGACGAATTAGCAAATTATAGAATCTCCTCAACTCGTGGTGATAAATACGATTTGGAGATGAAAGCAATTCATAATAGCAAGATTGTATCCCAGGGAAACATGAAGGACATGAACTGGACATTTGCTGAATTGATAGAACGTGCATCTTATGGCGTTGAGCTATTTCCTGGCGATGTAATAGGATCCGGAACTGTTGGAACGGGCTGCTACTTAGAACTTAACGGCACAAGTACACTCGAAGCAAAAGCAAAAGGCGAAAGCTTTACGCCCGTTTGGTTGAGGAATGGTGATACAATTGAATTAGAAATAACCGGTCTTGGAAAGCTTATTAACAAAATTGTAAAATCTTCAGAATCAAATTCAATTCTTAGAAAGAAAAAAAATATTTAAAATGTTTCATTACGAACCAAAAGATTTAAGTGTTCCTGAAGTTCATAAATTATTGTTAGGCGGTGTTGGTCCTCGTCCAATAGCTCTTGTATCTACAATATCTAAAAATGGAATACTCAATCTCAGTCCATTTTCATTCTTTAATGCGTTTGGAGCAAATCCTCCGATAATTGCATTTTCTCCCTCAAGGCGAGGGCGGGATAGATCTTTGAAGGATACATATAATAATCTCCAGGAAGCCCCTGAATGTG